>Ga0208764_10000856_pt1 | contig 19652 bp, 17 predicted proteins | sample ETNtaG_18_FD_185762 | JGI IMG/M metagenome (GOLD analysis project Ga0208764, IMG submission 185762) | Marine microbial and viral communities from oxygen minimum zone, Eastern Pacific Ocean - ETNP201302SV91 (SPAdes) (version 2) | ecosystem: Environmental > Aquatic > Marine > Oceanic ... | reverse complement strand
AAAACTAATAATGGAAAGCAGCAATAAATTCAAATTTAACTTCTATAAATGGGAAAAAAAATTAAAAAACAAACCTTTTTTAAGACAACCATTTGGTGATAAATGGGAAGAATATACTTGGGGAGAAACTGGTCAAATGGCCAGAAAATTAGCTACTGGATTAAAAACTCTTGGGCTGCCTCCTAAAAGTCATATTGGGTTAATGTCTAAAAACTGTAGAGAATGGATTATTGCTGACTTAGCTATATATATGGCAGGATATATATCTGTTCCTTTCTTTCCAACATTAAATTCCAAAGAACTAAAAAGTCTCTTACATTTTGGAGATGTAAGTGCCCTTTTTATGGGTAAAGTTAATACATGGGATGAAATTAAAAACGGAATTCCAGATGATATGCCGTTAATTGCATTTCCACACTATAAGGGTTGCTCAGAAATTTCTGTGGGTCATCAATGGTTTGATTTTATTAATAAATTTGAACCTCAACAAGAAGATTTTTACCCAAATCGAAATGATATCTGGACAATCATATTTACTTCTGGAACAACTGGAACTCCAAAAGGAGTTGTTTTAGATTTTCAAACTAATGAAAACACTGAATGCCTAACTACACCAGAACATAATCCATTGAGAGTAGATTTTAATGGGAAAAACACATTCTTCTCTTATTTGCCATTAAATCATATTGCTGAAAGAGTTGTTGTGGAATGGACTTGTTTTAGATATGGTGGAACTATTTCCTTTACTGAATCTTTAGAAACATTTGCCCAAAATCTAGGTTCTGTTCAACCGACCATTTTCTTTGGAGTTCCAAGAATATATACAAAATTTCAAATGGGCATATTATCCAAATTTCCTCAAAAAAAATTAAATAAACTTCTCAGTATACCAATAATTTCTTCTTTACTTAAAATGGTTTTAAAGAAAAAATTAGGATTAAGTAAAGCAAAAGCAATAGTTTCTGGGGCTGCGCCAATGCAAGAATCACAAAGAGTATGGTATAGGAATCTTGGAGTGAATATAACTAATGGCTATGGAATGACTGAGAATTGTGCTATATGTACTCAACTTCCAGGTGAAATTACTGATAAGCCTGGTTCTGTTGGTAAACCGCAACCTGAAGTTGATATTAAAATAGACTCTGAAACAGGTGAGATATTAATGAGAGGGCCATATGTAATGAAAGGATATTATAATGACCCCGAGACCACAAATAACACCATTAAAAACGGATGGCTATATACTGGTGATAGAGGCAGAATTGATGATGAGGGCAATTTATACATAACTGGAAGAGTAAAAGATACATTTAAAACTAATACGGGTGAATTTGTTGAGCCTGGAAAAATTGAAGCACTATTTGGAGATGTTACTGAATTTGAACAAATGTGTTTGGTTGGATATGGCATAGCAGCGCCAATTCTTCTTGCAGTTCCTTCTGAGGGAGCTAATTCTATTGATAAAGACACACTAAAACAGCAGCTTAGTAACAAGCTAGAACTTGTAAATAAAAATTTAGTAAGCTATAGAAAGGTTTCAACCATTGTAATTATGAAAGAGGCATGGAGTCCTGAAAATGGCTTATGTACCCCTACACTTAAAATAAAAAGGGTCAAAATAGATGAAAAATTTATGTCTAAATATAGCCAATGGCATGAAAATAGTGAAGCAATAATATGGGAATGAAATTAAAAAATTTTCTTACTATTTGTGTATTTTTATCTTTTTTAACAAATGCTAAAACACAAACTATAGTTTCAGGCACTGTTATGGATGAAAAAATAAATGTTCCTCTTCCAGGAGCAATTATTACTGAAAAAGGCACAACTAATGGAACAACATCAGACTTTGATGGTAATTTTTCACTTAAAATAACTGGAGAATCTGGAAAAATTGAAGTTTCCTATTTACGATATACTACAATTACTTTATCTTTTGACGGAGATTCTGATTTAGGAACTATTTCATTATCTACAAAGAAGAAGAAGAAGAAGAAGAAGAAGAAGAAGAAGAACACTAATTAAATAAATAAAAAATGAATTATTTTTCTGAAGAACATGAAATGTTTAGAAAGAGTCTCAGAGATTTTCTAAATAGGGAGGTTAAACCAAATTTAAATCAGTGGGAAAAAGAAGGTAAAATTCCTAAACAAATTTGGAAAAAAATGGGTAAAATGGGTTTTCTAGGCCTTTCATTTCCTGAAAAATATGGCGGAAGTAACCTAGATTTTTTCTTTGAAGTAGTTTTAAGTGAAGAAATTGCAAAACTAAATTCAGGAGGTTTTACTATCACACAACAAGCAGTTCAGTATATGTCTGCTCCATATATATTAAAATATGGAAGTGATTTTCTGAAAGACAAATATTTACCAGGCATAGTATCTGGAGATTTAATAAGCTGCATTGGTATTACTGAGCCTAATGCTGGGTCAGATGTCCAAAATATACAAACAAATGCTATAAAAAAAGGAGATAATTATATTGTAAGTGGATCAAAAACATTTATTACTAATGGAGTATACGGTGATTTTGTGGTTACAGTTGTAAAAACTGATCCAACTTCTAGATCAAAAGGTATAAGTTTATTAATTATAGACTTAAATTCCGATGGAATAACTAAGACTAAAATTGACAAACTTGGTTGGCGTTCATCTGATACAGCAGAACTTAGTTTTGATAATGTAGTTGTTCCATCAGAAAATTTGATAGGTGAAGAAGGAAAAGGATTCTATTATCTAATGAATGGATTACAATTAGAAAGACTTTGTTTTCTCCCCACTAGTATTGCAACAATGGAGTTTGCAATTTCCGAGTCACTAAATTATATGAAAGAAAGAAATGCATTTGGTAAAAGTATTAATGAATTCCAAGTATTAAGACATAGAATTGCTCAATTATCATCTGAAATTGAAGCATTAAAAGTTTTTAGCTACCATTGCTGTGATCTTTATGATAAAAAAATATATGATGTAAAACTCTGTTCGATGGGAAAACTGCTTTGCACAGAATTACATGAAAAAGTCGCTACTCAATGTTTACAGTTTTTTGGAGGAAATGGTTTTACAGAAGATTATCCAATGGCAAGAATGTATAGAGATTGTAGAGTGGGAACTATTGGAGGTGGAACTTCTGAAATTATGAGAGAGATAATTGCTAAAATTGTTATTGATGGCAAAGACTATAAAGCTGAAGCAACTAAAAAGTAAAATTTAAGATTTAATTATGGGTAAATTAGATGGTCAAATAGCTGTTATTACTGGTGGTGCTAGAGGAATTGGAGAGGGTATTTGTAAAATTTTCTGTAAAGAAGGTGCAACTGTAGCCATGTGGGATATTTTAGATGAAGGTGAAAAAACTGCTGATAGAATTAAAAAAGAAGGAGGAAATATAATATTTCAAAAAGTAAATGTTACTGATCAATCATCTGTAAATATAGCAGTAGAAAAATTAATAGGTGAATTTGGAAAAATTGATATTTTGATTAATAATGCAGGAATTATAAGGGATAGATCTCTTTTAAAAATGACAAGGGATGAATGGGATAGAGTAATTGATGTAAATATTAATTCACTATATGTCACTACAAAAGCGGTATTGCCTCATATGAAAGAGGCAAAATATGGAAGAATAATAAATGCATCATCAATTAATGCTTTTCAGGGTGCATTTGGTCAAGCAAATTATTCGGCTTCTAAAGCTGCAATTGCTGGATTCACAAGGGCCCTGTGCAAAGAAACTGGAAGATATAATATAACTGTTAATGCAGTAGCTCCTGGTTTTATTAAATCTGAAATGTCTGATTCCATGCCTGAAGATATAATTAAAGCAGGCATATCAATGATTCCTGTTGGAAGAATTGGAACTCCAGAAGATATGGGTCATGTATACTTATTTCTTGCTTCTAAAGAAGCAGGTTTTGTAAGTGGTATTGTATTACATGCAAATGGTGGTGCAATGCCAATGTAATTCTAATATAGAATAGCAAAAAATGAAAGACTTAGCACAAAAAAACAAACCTTATTCTACTAAAATTAATAAATTATCTGATCTAAATAATTATGTTGGAAAAGAAGTAGGGCTTTCAGAATGGACAACTGTAACTCAAGATCAAATAAATTCTTTTGCAAAAATTACTGATGACAATCAATGGATTCATATTAATCCTGAATTATGCAAAAAACATTCTCCATATAAAAAAACTATAGCTCACGGATTCTTGGTATTATCTCTTGCACCTAAGTTTTGTTATGAGACTATTAAATTTAATAAAGTAAGCATGGGTGTTAATTATGGCTGCGATAGAGTTAGATTTATGAATGCCACAAGAGTTAATTCTTCAATTCGAGCAAGAATCTCACTTATTTCATGTGATAAAGTGGAAGGTGGAATTAGATATAAGCTTAACATTATATTTGAATTAAAAGATCAGCAAAAACCAGCATGTGTGGCTGAGTTTATTGCAATAGCTTATAAATAAAATAAATTACTAATTATAGGTTAGCTTTTGCTTTTCTTAATTTTTCAAGCTGAAACTCAATCTCAGTATCTTCAATTTTTTCAAATAATAATTCTGCATGATTAATTTTAACTCCTGGTTTTATTAAGATATCACCAGAGTCTAAGTTATTCCAGCTCCATTCAATATTATGATTTTTGAAATTAAGTATATTCTTTAATTTTTCAGATGCAAATGGTAAAAAAGGTTCTCCAATTATAGCTAAAATAGAAGAAATTTGAAGTGAAATAAACATAATATTCTTAACTCTATCTGGATTAATTTTAATAAGCTTCCATGGTTCATTATCAGCTAAATATTTGTTGCCATTTCTAGCAATATTTATATACTCATTACAAGCTTCCCTAAATTTAAATCTTTCTATAAGTTCTTTAATTAATATAGACTGTTGATTAATTTTATTTAATAGCTTCATGTCTTCATCATCTAGATCTGCTGACTCAGGAATAATACCATCATAATATTTATTAATTAATACCACTACTCTATTAATAAAATTTCCATAAATAGCAACTAGTTCATTATTATTTCTTGCTTGAAAATCTTTCCATGTAAAATCGTTATCCTTATTTTCAGGAGCATTTACAGTCAATACATATCTTAAAGCATCTTGTTTATTTGGAAAATCTTTTAGATAATCTGGTAACCACACAGCCCAATTGTTAGATGTGGATATTTTTGATCCCTCTAAATTTAAAAATTCATTAGCTGGAACATTTTTTGGTAAAATATAATCTCCGTGCGCTTTAAGCATTGCGGGAAAAATTATACAGTGAAAAACGATATTATCTTTACCTATAAAGTGAATTAATTCTGTATCGGAATTCTTCCAATATTTTTCCCAATCTAAATTATTATTAGTTGCCCACTCTTTAGTTGATGAAATATAACCTATAGGAGCATCAAACCAAACATATAGTACCTTTCCATCAGAATCATTTAATGGTACTGAAACACCCCAATCAAGATCTCTTGTAACAGCTCTTGGTTTTAAGCCATCATCTAACCAAGATTTACATTGGCCAAACACATTGGCCTTCCAATCAGATTTATGTTTTTTTAAAATCCAATCCTCTAAAAAGGATTGAAATTCATCTAACTTTAAATACCAATGTTTAGTTTCCTTTAAGGATGGTGAATTACCTGTTATTGAAGATTTTGGATCAATTAAATCAATTGCATTGTGACTTGTTCCGCATTTTTCACATTGATCACCATAAGATTTTTCATAATTACATTTTGGACATGTGCCAACAATAAATCTATCTGGAAGAAATTGATTTTCATCTACATCATAAAATTGTTCTGTCGTTATTTCCTTAAAAAAATTATTATCATGCAGATGTAAAAAAAAATCTGATGCAGTTTTATGATGTAGTTCCGAAGATGTCCTAGAATAGTTGTCAAAAGAAATACCAAAATCTTCAAATGATTTTTTAATGTTACTATGATATCTATTTACAATATCATTTGGAGTTAATCCTTCTTTTTTAGCTTTTATAGTAATTGGGACTCCATGCTCATCACTTCCACATATATAGACAACATCATTGCCAGTTAATCTCATAAATCTAGAAAAAATATCAGCGGGAATATACACACCTGCCAAATGCCCAATATGAATAGGTCCATTAGTATAAGGAAGTGCTGCTGTTATAGTGTAAGTTTTCTTCAAAATTTATTGATTATATTAGTAAAAGTAAACATTTTGTATCTTATTAAGAAGAGTAATTTTATAAGTTCCTTTATATTTATTAAAAATTCAAATTATGAATTTAAACAAGCTAGTCTACTTATGTTTAATAATTCTTACAACAATAATCACAGTCAATAAAAACTTTGCAAATAATACAGAAAAAATGAATGATAATTTAATTAGACCTGAATATCTTAAAGTTGGAGATACAATTGCGATAGTTGCGCCTTCGGGTATTTTAAATGATCATCAAAATTATATTGATAAAGCAAAAAATCTTTTAGAAAGTTGGAAATTAAATGTGGTTATTGGAGAAAATATTTATAACAATTATGGACATTTTTCAGGAACCGATGAAGAAAGGACACAAGACTTTCAAAAAGCACTAAATGACAAAACTATAAGTGCCATATGGTGTGCAAGAGGGGGTTATGGCGCTATGAGAGTTATAGATAATTTAGATTATTCTGAATATATAAAGAATCCTAAATGGATAATTGGTTATTCAGACATAACTGCAATACACAATGACCTAAATATTCTTGGAAGTGAGTCAATTCATAGTATAATGTGCAAAAGCCTAGAAGATAAGGATATTAATAAAGATGAATCAATTCTAGCATTAAAGCAAGTTCTGTTTGGAGAAAAATTGTCTTATGAGTTTAAAAATATTGAAGAAAACAAATTAGGGAAAACTAAAGGGCAGTTAGTAGGAGGGAATTTAACACTTATTCACTGTTTAATAGGATCAAAATCTTCAATTAACACTAATAATAAAATATTATTTATAGAAGACTTAGGAGAATATCTATATCATATTGATAGAATGTTAGTTTCACTAAAAAGAGCTGGATACTTTGATAAATGTAAGGGGTTAATAGTTGGAGATTTTAGTGATCTTAGAAAAAACACCACTCCATTTGGAAAAAATTTAAAAGAAATTATTTTAGATGCTGTAAAAGATTTTGATTTTCCAGTTTTATTTGAATTTCCTGCAGGTCATGAAAAATTAAATATGCCATTAATTCTTGGAAGAGAAATAATAATGGACATTAATAAATCAACATCTAATATTGAGTTTTTATAATTTTCTCTAATAATTTTTGAGCTGAATTTATTGAATGAATATTAAAAAATTTAATAACCATTCTATTTCCCTCTTTTGTTTGTTTTTCTGAAATATTAGATAATTTGTGATTTAAATTTGCAAACTTAATAAGTTTGAGAAAATTTTCATTATTATCATTATTTCCAATAAAATAACATATCAATGTATTTCTCTTTAGTATAATCTTGTCAAAACCTAACCGAATACCTAGCCACTTTAATTCAATACTTTTTAATAAATCTATTACTTGAAGGGGTAATTCTCCAAATCTGTCAATAAGATTTTTGTTAAAAAGTTCTAATTCATCTTGTTTAGTTATTTTATTTAATTCTGAATATAGATTTAATCTTTCAGAATTAGAATTAATATAATCATCAGGGAATAATAGTTCAAAATCTGTGTCAAAATTTAATTGTTTATTATAAAATTTTTGTTGATCAAAATCTAGATCTTGGAATTCATTGCTTTTTAATTCCTCTATTGCTTCATCTAGTATTTTATTATATGTTTCAAATCCCATTTCATTAATAAAACCTGATTGATCACCTCCCAAAAGATCACCAGCACCCCTTATTTCTAAATCTTTCATTGCAATATTAAAACCACTACCCAATTCCGAATAATATTCTAAAGCTGTGATTCTTTTTCTTGCCTCATCTGTCATTTTGGAATATTCTGGAGTAATCAAATAACAGAAAGCTTTTTTATTACTCCTACCTACTCTACCTCTCATTTGATGTAAATCACTTAAACCAAAATGGTTGGCATTATTAATAAATATTGTATTAGCATTTGGCACGTCTAAGCCACTCTCAATAATAGTAGTACTAACCAATACATCAAAATCCCCATTAATAAATTTAATCATTAATTCTTCTAATCTTTTGCCTTTTAATTGCCCATGAGCCACTTCAATTTTAGCATGCGGGACTAAGCTCTTTAGTAAATCTGAAACTTCATTAATATTATTTATTTTATTATTAACAAAAAATATCTGACCTCCTCTAAGAATTTCGTAATTAATAGCATCCATTATGATTTTATTATCATATCTAATTACTTTAGTATCAATCGGGTATCTATTTGGTGGTGGAGTTGTAATTATTGATAAATCTCTAGCTGCCATAAGACTAAATTGCAGTGTTCTAGGTATTGGAGTTGCTGATAGAGTTAACACGTCTATATTTTCTTTTAAAGTTTTTAACTTTTCTTTTACTGCAACTCCAAATTTTTGTTCTTCATCTATAATTAAAAGGCCAATATCCTTAAACTTAATTTTTTCGTTTATTATCTGATGTGTTCCAATAATTATATCAATATTTCCATTATGTAAATCATAAATTATATTACTCTTTTCTTTCGTAGATCTAAATCTATTTAAATAATCAATTGAAATTGGAAATTCTTTTAACCTGCTAGTAAATGTTTTATAGTGTTGAAAAGCTAATATTGTTGTAGGGACTAATATAGCTACCTGTTTATTATTGTCAACTGCTTTGAATGCTGCTCTTATTGCCACTTCAGTTTTCCCAAAACCTACATCTCCACAGACAAGCCTGTCCATAGGTTGATCACTTTCCATGTCAGATTTAATTTCAGAGGTAACTTTTAACTGATCCTCAGTATCTTCATATATAAATGAAGCTTCTAATTCTGTTTGAAGATATGAGTCACTTTGATATCTATAGCCTTTTTTTTCTTTTCTTTTTGCATATACTTTAATTAAGTCATATGCTATTCTTTTTACTTTTGATTTTGTTTTCTCTTTTAATAATGCCCAAGCCTTACTACCTAATTTATATATTTTTGGTTTTTTGCCATCTTTACCACTGTATTTTGATATTTTATATAATGAATGTATACTTAAATATAAAATATCCCTTTCTCCATATATTAATTTAATAGCTTCTTGTTTTTTTCCATCAACATCAATTTTTTGTAGTCCGCTAAAAATTCCTATCCCATGATCAATATGGCTAATATAGTCTCCTTTATTTAACTTATTAATTTGCTTAAGGTTAATTGCTCTATTGTTGAAGTATCTCTTTTTAAACTTAAATTTATGATACCTTTCAAAAATTTGATGGTCAGTATAACAAGCTAATTTATTTTCATTATCAATAAAACCAGAAGATATAGGCATAATTATAGTGTTATAATTTACCTTAGAATTTATATCATTAAAAATTTCATTTAACCTTGCTTCCTGCTGTTTGTTCGTGCAGCATATATAATTAGTATATCCATTATTATGATTTGTGTTCAAATTATCTATTAATATTTTAAAACTCTTGTTAAAGGATGGCTGAGGTAAAAAATCAAATTCAATATGAGCATTTAATTTCTGTTCCTTTAAATCAAATTGTATTAAATTGAATTTATTTATCGAATCCATTAATTCATTTACGTTTGAATAAAGATCTTCAGGTAGCGCAATAGTGTTGTCATTTTTTTTGCAATAACATTGGTTAGAATATTCAAAATTAGAATTAATATTTGAACATAATAAGTCTAGATTCTTGATAAATATAATTGTATCCTTATCTAGAATATTGAATATATTGGTCCTTTTTTGATCAATATTACTTGAATAAATATTAGAAGTAATTTTAATTTGTGAATGAATTGATTCAGATAATTGTGTATCAACATTAAATGTTCTGATCCTATTAACTTGATCTCCAAAGAATTCAATTCTATAAGGCATATCATTAGAAAAAGAAAATACGTCAATAATTCCACCTCTGACAGAAAAGTCTCCTGGTTGAGAAACAAAATCCTCTCTTTTAAAATCTAGTTCAAAGAGCTTCTCATTAATTATATCAATTGAAATATTATCTTCAATATTAATCTGAAAACTTAATTTATTTAATTCTTTCTCTATTAAAATCTTTTCAGAAATAGCATTGTCAAATGTTATTATAATATATTTTTCTAAACTATTAGCATATAAAAGATTTAAGACTTCTGTTCGTTGAAGTAAATTATAAGTGCTTAAATTTTTATCACTATAAGGTTTTTTTTCACCCATAGGAAAAAACAAAACATTTACTTGATGATCTATAGCTTCTATATCATTTAAAAAATATATCGCCTCTTCTTTATTAGAAAAACTTATAAAAATTGATCTCTCTGAAACCCTGAAAATGGAATATATAATAAAAGCAAATGAAGACCCTGCTATTCCTTTTATTGATAAGGATTTTTTATTTTGGGCAATAGAAATCCCTAGTTTTTGCAATTGCAAAGACTTTAATAAAATTTTAGTGATAGGATTTTTTATCAATCAAAAAATTTCAGCAAATATATATAAGTAGAACTTATTTACAATTATTTTGTAAAGGATTTTAAATGATTTATCATTTTTTTACTGCCGCAATAAAAAGGTGTTCTCTGATGTAAACTTGTTGGCTTGAGATCTAATATGTTAGATTTTCCATCAATAGCTATACCTCCCGCTTGTTCGCATATAAATGAAATTGGATTACATTCATATAGTAATCTTAATTTTCCTTTTGGATTTTTTGAAGTATTTGGATAAAGAAAAATGCCCCCTTTTATTAAATTTCTATGAAAATCTGAAACAAGTGACCCAATATATCTAGATGTATATGGTCTATCACCTTCTTCCATCTGACAGAACTTTAAATATTTTTTAACATAATCTGGAAATTGTAAATAATTACCTTCATTAATAGAATATATACTTCCTTCCTCTGGAAATTTAATATTAGCATGAGAATGATAAAATGAACCAATAGCTGGATTTAGTGTAAACCCATTCACTCCATCACCTGTGGTATATACCAGCATTGTAGAAGTTCCATAAATAATATATCCAGCTGCTACTTGGTTTCTTCCTTGCTGTAAAAAATCATCAATTGTGACGCTACTACCAACTTCACTTACTCGTGTATAAACTGAAAATATTGTTCCAACAGAAACATTTACATCTATGTTAGACGAACCATCTAATGGATCAATAAGTACTACATATTTATTTTGATTTTTCTTGTCAATACTATTAACTGAAATATATGTGTCATCCTCTTCACTAGCAAGTCCACAAATAATATTTCTATTAATTAGTGTATTTATAAATTTATTGTTAGCATACACATCAAGTTTTTGTTGTTTTTCATCCTGAACGTTTACTTTTCCAGTATCTCCAATAATATCAACAAGCCCAGCCTTATTAACTTCATGATTTACAACTTTAGCTGCTAATCTAATTGAATTTATTAATCTAGATAATTCTCCTGAAGAATATTTAAATGAATTTTGATTATTAATTATAAATTCACCTAATGTTTGATTTTTATTTTCCATTGAATAAGCAAAATTACTGTTTATTTATTAAAAAATTATATATTATAGTTTAATTAAAATTAATCATGAATATAAAAATTAGAAATGCAAAAATAGAAGACATGAAACGTGTTCATGAATTAATTATGGAGCTTGCATTATATGAAAAATTACCAAAAGAAGTTGATCTAACAACAGATGATTTAATTAAAGATGGTTTTGGCGAAAAAAAATTGTTTAATTGTTTTGTCGCAGAAATAAATTCAAATGTTGAAGGTATGGCTATTGTATACAATAGATATTCTACATGGAAGGGTAAAACAATTCACCTAGAAGATTTGATAGTTACAAAAAAAATGAGAAATAATGGAATTGGGGCATTACTACTTGATAAAGTAATATTATTTGGTAAGGAAATGGGTGTAAAAAGAATTTCGTGGGAGGTTATTGATTGGAATATAAAGGCTATTAAATTTTATGAAAGAAAAGGAGCTAAATTAATACCAGATTGGAATATAATTCATCTAAATGAAGAAGCTATTAAAAATTATCATTAGTGAAATCAATGCAGAATTTTTTAATTTCATTCCTAACTAAAACAAACTTTTTTCTTTTGCCTTCAAAAGATGAATTGTATTTTGAAGGGTCAGTAAAGTTTTGATGAATCCTTACTGAATCTTGATTATAAATAAAGGGGCAGTTTTCTTTTGCATGATCACAAACTGTAATAATAATATCAAAATTAATTGATTTATATTCTTCTAAATTATTTGAAGTGTACATACTAATATCTATACCATCATCCATCATGACTTTAATTGTCATTGAATTAAGTCCATGAACTTCTATACCTGCACTATAAATATTAGCCTTATCACCACAATAAAAATTTAGATATCCATGAGCCATTTGGCTTCTACACGAATTACCTGTACAAATCACTAAAACATTCTTCATTAAATCAAAATTGAAGTATAGTTTTAGCAACCATAAAATAAATTAGTATACCAAAAATATCATTGCTAGTAGTAATAAATGGCCCAGTTGCAATTGCAGGATCTATACCTCTTTTATTAAGGAATAGGGGGATAAATGTTCCTACAATTCCTGCGACAATTATTACTGCTACTAAAGATATAGAAATAGCTAAAGCAACATCTATGTTATTATCCCAATAGTAAATAAAAACAAATAAAATAGCAGCTAAAATAATTCCATTTAAAACTGATAATACAGTTTCTTTAAATAATCTATTATTAACACTATCTTTTATATCATCATTGGCTAAACCCTGAACTATAATTGCACTTGATTGAACCCCTACATTTCCTGCCATAGCTGCAATTAATGGAGTAAAATAAAATAGAATTGGATAATTAAATAAAATTTCCTCAAAACCACCCATCAAAGCAGCAGCACCAATACCCCCAAGCAATCCTAAAAATAGCCATGGAAGTCTTGCCCATGAAAGTTTGTAGATTGAATCATCTACATCTACATCTTGTGTGATACCAGCAGCTAATTGATAGTCCTTTTCAGCCTCCTCCTTAATTAAATCAACTATATCATCAATTGTAATTCTTCCTAATAAAACATGATTGTCATCAACAACCGGTATTGCTCCCAAATCGTATTTTTGCATAATGCTAGCTACATGTTCTCCAGAATCATTTACGCTTACAAAATCTACCTTGGATATATATATAGATTTAATATTTGATTTTGGGTTTGAAACTAATAAATCCTTTAATGAAAGTCTTCCTAATAATTTATTATTGTTATCAACTACATATACTGAATGAACTCTAGTAACCTCAGATGCTTGCAATCTCATTTCTTTAACACATCTAGTTACAGACCAGTTCTCATTAACCTTAACTAATTCCTTAGCCATTAAACCCCCAGCAGAATCATCGTCATATTTAAGTAATTCCTTAATATCAGCTTTATGTTCCTGATCCTCAATTTTTGATATTACTTTTTTCTGTCTATCTTCGGGTAATTCTGAAATTATATCCGTTGCGTCATCTGTATCTAACTCCTGAACTTCTTCAGCAATTTCCTTAGCAGAAAGATTTTTAAGAATTTTCTCTCTATAATCATCATCCAACTCCATTAAAACATCAGATGTTTTTTCGCTATCTAATAGTTTTATAATATAAATTGCATTTCTAAAATCTAATTCTTCTAAAATTTCAGCAATATCTGCATGATGTATTTCAACAAATGATTTGCTTAATTTTTTATCATCATTATTATTAATAAGATCAATAATTTCTTGAATGAAATTTTCTGTTAATTGGAATTTTTTATTTTGATCTTTATTTTTCAAGATTTATAATTTTTTATCTCAGAATCAATCATAATAGTTAAATTGATAAAATTCTCAACACTTAATTGCTCCGGACGTAGATCAAAGATACTATCTTCTCTTAAATTATCACTTAAATTAAAAACTTTTAAACTATTTCTTAATGTTTTTCTTCGATGATTGAAAGCTGTTTTTACAATATTTAAAAAAGAAATTTCATCACAATCTAATTTGTAATTCTTCTTCCTTGTAAATCTAACTACTGCAGAAGTCACTTTTGGTTCTGGAAAAAATACATTTGAGGGGACATCAAATAAATATTCTGTAGAATAAAATGCTTTACAGTATACCGAAAGTATACCGTATTTTTTACTTCCATAATCTTCGCAAATTCTTTCAGCTACTTCCTTTTGGAACATACCACAAAATTCAGGTATAAAATCTTTGTTTTCAAGTACTCTGAAGACTATTTGTGAAGAAATATTATATGGAAAATTACCAATTATTGCATAAGGCTCTGAACTGAATATGTCAGATAAATTAATCTTTAGAAAATCCTTATTTAGGATATTGCCCCTCAAAGATGTTATATTATTAGTTAAAAAATTAACAGACTCCTCGTCAATTTCAACAACTTTTATATTTATATCTTTTTTAACTAATTCTTTAGTTAGTATTCCCATTCCTGGGCCAATCTCTAATAAATTTTTGTATCCATTATATGTGAGGGAATCAACAATTTTAACTGCGATATTCTTATCCTTTAGAAAATGTTGACCAAGACTTTTTTTCGGTTTAACACTTCGCATTACAGTAAAATTAATTTATAATTGAAAAGCCAGTATATGGAATTAACACTTCTGGTATTACTATACCATTTTCTGTTTGACAATTTTCTATAATAGTTGCTAAAATTCTTGGCAATGCAAGTGCGCTACCATTTAAAGTATGTGCCATTTGAATATTACCGCCAGAATCTTTATACCTTAACTTAAGTCTGTTAGATTGATAAGATTCAAAATTTGAAACAGAAGAAACCTCAAGCCATTTTTTTTGAGCAGCTGAATAAACTTCAAAATCATATGTTAAAGAAGAAGTAAATCCTAAATCAGAACCGCATAATTTAACTATTCTGTAAGGTAAATTAAGTTTTTCAATTATAGATTTAACGTGTTCAACCATTTCATCTAAAGCCAAATATGATCTTTCAGGATGTTCAACTCTAAGGATCTCAACTTTATCAAACTGGTGTAATCTATTTAAACCTCTAACATCAGATCCATAGCTTCCTGCCTCTCTTCTAAAACATGGACTATATGCAGTTAAAGCTCTTGGCAATTCGTTTTCATTTAAAATTACATCCCTATAAATATTAGTTGCTGGGACCTCAGCTGTAGGAATAAGATATAGGTTTTCATTTTGAATATGATACATCATCCCTTCTTTGTCAGGAAGTTGACCAGTACCAAGTCCTGATTCTTCATTAACTAAATATGGTACTTGAACTTCACTATAGCCAGCATCAATATTAATATCAAGGAAAAATGAAACTAATGAGCGCTGAAGTTTTGCTCCCATTCCTTTATATACTGGAAATCCTGAACCAGTAATTTTATTTCCTAAATCAAAATCAATTATGTCATATTTCTTTGCTAAATCCCAATGAGAAAGTGCAGATGACTCAATTTTTGGCAACTCTCCACTGTTATATATTTCCTCATTATCATCTTCGTTTTTTCCATGTGGAACCAGGTCATTTGGTACATTAGGAATTTTATATAATATATTTAAAATTTTATCCTTAATTAAATTTAAATCAGAGTTTAATTGCTTTGATGAATCCTTAAGATCTAACGTTTGCTTCTTTATTTTATCAGCATCTTCATTATTTCCAGACTTAATTAATTCTCCTATCTGTTTTGACAAATTATTTGATTTAGATAAAATATTTTCAAGCTTAGATTGAATATCTTTTCTTTTTAAATTGCAATCCTCTAAATCACTAATTATTTTATTTGCATCAAAATTTCTTTTTAATAAAGCTTTGATTACTTCATCCTTATTATCGATTATGTAAGATACTTTTAGCATGTTATATAAAATTAGTCAAAACTAAATTAATAATTAAAGTCTATTATATTTCAATTTTATTTTTATAAGTAAATTCTAAACTAGTGTTTCTATCCTTTTGCAACTGATTTATAAGCAATTCAGGAGTTTCGAATTCTTTTTCATCTCTAATTCTCTTAATAATTTTTATTCTTATCTTTTTATCGTATATAGAATAATTAAGATCAAAAAAATGGATTTCAATAGACCTTTTCTTATCCTTAAAAGTTGGGTTATTTCCAATATTCATCATTCCATAATAAGTTTTTGAGTCTATTTTAGAAACTACAATATAAACTCCATTTTTAGGAATTAACTTATTGTCATCTACTATCTTAATATTTGCAGTTGGAAATCCTAAATGCTTACCTCTACCCATACCCTTAACTACAATTCCTGTAATCATGAAATAATCATTTAAATACTTGTTTGCTAATTCTATATCACCAATTAACAATAACTCTCTAATCTTGGTAGAGCTAATTGATACATCATTTAATTTTCTTGGAGATAATTCTGTTACATCAAATTCATATAAATCTCCAAATTCCTTCAGCTGGATAATACTGGCATCTCTATTTCTCCCAAAATGGTGGTCATACCCAACAATTATATGTTTTGCATTTAATGTGTTTACTAAAATATCTCTAACAAATTCTATTGCAGTTAATCTAGAAAAAGCTATATCAAAATCCTTAATCACAAAATAATCAATATTGTGTTTTTTTAATATATCAATTTTTTCATCAAGTGAGTTAATTAGCATTATATCAGAGTTATTTTGCAAAACTATTTTTGGATGAGGGAAGAAGCTTAGAACTATTGATTTTAATTTTTTTATTTTAGAAATTTCCTGAAGCTTATTTATTATATCCTGATGGCCTAAATGTATTCCATCAAATGTGCCAACTGTAACTACAGAGGGTTCTGCGCTATTATACTCTTTAAATTGTTTAGTTATCAATTTTTATTTAATTATAATTATTCATAGCAGAATCAACTCCATCCATTACAAAAGAAATTATTGCTTTACATACGTTTGGAAAAATTGAAAGTAATTCTTTATGCTCATTTTCATTTAATTTACCTAAAACAAATTCAATTTGATTAAAATTTTCAGAACCACCTGAAATTCCAATTCTAAGTCTATTATATGATTTTGTTTTTAACTTACTTTCAATATCCATTAATCCGTTATGTCCACCACACGAGCCTCCAGATCTGATCCTAAAATTAGATAGTGGCAAATTAAGATCATCACTAATAACCAATAAATTCTTAATATCAATATTTTCTTTTTTCATCCAATAAGAGACAGCACTTCCGCTTAAATTCATATATGTATTTGGTTTTAAAAAAATGAATAATCTTCCCTTTAATTTATATTTAGATATAAATCCATATTTTACTTCCTCAAATAAGAGATCATTCTTTTCTGCAAAAAAATTCAGCACCATAAAGCCTATATTGTGCCTAGTTTCAAAATATTGATTTCCAACATTTCCTAATCCAACAATTAAATACTTTTTCATTATTAAATTTTAATAAAATAGATATAGAACTAATACAAAAATAAAAAAGCATTCTGATAAAATACAGAATGCTTTATTATTATTGAACAATATATATATTATTCTTTTGAACCTTCATCTGGTTTGGAATCGCCATCTGATTTTTTGTCATCTTCTGATGTCTTCCCATCATCTGATGATTTTTCGTCTCCAGTTGATTCTCCAGATTCTTCTCCTTCAGTTTCTCCTTCTTCATCTTCATCTGATACTACTTCTTCAACTATTGCAGCTCTTGCTCTTCTAACTTGACAAACTACAGTATTATCTGGATGTAGAAAATTATAAGATTCATTTTCTAACTCAGTTATATAAACTCTATCGCCAATATTAAGATTGGTAATGTCAATTTCTATATAATCTGGAAGATTTGTAGGCAAAGCTTTAATTCTTAATTTTCTTTTATTTCTCTGTAGGTTTCCACCTAATTTAACCCCAATAGAATTACCAATTAATCTAACAGGGATATCCATAGCTATTTCTTTATCATCAAAGAGTTGATAAAAATCAATATGTATAATTCTATCAGATACTGGATGAAACTGAATATCCTGCAAAACAGCAGAATATGTTTCTTTTTCGCTTAAAGCAATCACAACTGTATATGCGTTTGATGTATATACTAGTTTAGAGAATGCCAATTCAGGTGCTGAGAAATGCATTGGGCCATCTCCTCCGTATAAAACGCAAGGAATCTGTCCAGCATTACGTAGTGCTTTTGAAGCTGATTTTCCTACGCTTTCTCTTTTAGATCCGTTGATTGTAATTGATTTCATTATTTTTTTATTATTACATTATAAATTTTGAACTTATCGATTTGTTGTTATGTACATTATGCATAACATCAGCAAATAAATCGGCGCAAGATAACACTTTAATTTTAGAATTTGATTTAATTTTTGGAACAGTGTCTGTAACAATTAATTCTTCAAGATTAGATTTTTCTATCTTTTCATATGCATCACCTGACAATATACCATGTGTGCATATAGCTCTTACGCTTTTTGCCCCTTTCTCAATAATTAAATCTCCAGCCTTGGCCAGAGTTCCAGCTGTATCAACCATATCATCTACTAATACTACATTTTTTCCTTCTACATTACCAATTAATTCCATATGAGAAATTACATTTGCCTTTTTTCTCTGCTTATAACATATAACTACATCACTTTTTAATGCCTTTGCGTAAGCATAGGCCCTTTTTGACCCACCCATATCAGGAGATGCAATGCATAAATTATCTAGCTCTAAACTTTCAATATATGGTAAAAATATTGTAGAAGCATACAAATGATCAACAGGGATTTGAAAAAACCCTTGTATTTGATCAGCATGTAAATCCATTGTCATTACTCTAGTCGCACCTGCAGATTCTATCATTCTTGCAATCATCTTTGCAGCAATTGGAACCCTAGGCTTATCCTTCCTGTCTTGCCTAGCCCAGCCAAAATAAGGAATTACTGCAGTAATATGTCTAGCTGAAGCACGTTTAGCTGCATCTACCATTAATAATAATTCCATTAAATTTTCGCTAGAAGGGTTAGTAGATCCTATAATAAAAATTCTAGTACCACGAATAGACTCTTCATAAGATGGTTGAAATTCACCATCACTATATTTTGATATAATTATGTTCCCCAATTCAACTCCAAAAGATTTCGTGATTTTCTCTGCCAAAACTCTACTATTTGTACAGGCAAAAATTTTAGGTTGAATATTGTTAGCTTCCATCGTATCTATCTGTTAATTAATAATTTATAAAGCCTATTATAAATAGGGAATGCAAAAATAGAAATTTATTTTTAGTGAACAGAATTAATACTAATTATTTTCTTTACTTTAGTTTTTAATAGCTCAAGTGGCGGAATTGGTAGACGCGCTGGATTCAAAATCCAGTTCTTTTTAAGAGTGTGGGTTCGATTCCCACCTTGAGTACAAATTGTTACAGACACTGTTCCAAAAATTAAGATATACTCTTGTTCATTATTCAATTACTGGGAAACCTCTATCTCTCATTAGAGCTTCAATTTTAGCAT
>Ga0208764_10000855_pt1 | contig 19678 bp, 16 predicted proteins | sample ETNtaG_18_FD_185762 | JGI IMG/M metagenome (GOLD analysis project Ga0208764, IMG submission 185762) | Marine microbial and viral communities from oxygen minimum zone, Eastern Pacific Ocean - ETNP201302SV91 (SPAdes) (version 2) | ecosystem: Environmental > Aquatic > Marine > Oceanic ... | reverse complement strand
TACAGAAACACCATGTGATGCTCTTAAGCCTGAAAAATTATGTCTTTTCATCGCTCCGGCAAAACCTTTACCTATTGTTCTAGAAGTTATATCAACAAATTTTTGGTCTTTAAAAAGTTCTAAACCTATTTCATTGCCCTCTTTAAAATCAGCAATATTTTCTACTCTAAATTCTTTTAAGATTCTCTTAGGCTCAGTCGATTTTTTTGCGAACAAGCCTTTCATTTGTTTTGTTAATTTTGAAGTTTTTATCTTTCCAAATCCAACTTGAATAGCATTGTAACCTCTTTTCTCTTTGGTAATAACCTCCAAAATTCTACCTTTTTCAATTAATAAAACAGTAACAGGTGCAGAAATCCCTGGTTCGAAAAATTCTCTTGTCATTCCAATTTTTTTTCCAATTAATCCAATTGCCATAACTATCCTAAAGCTTAATTTCTATATCAACACCAGAGGCCAAATCTAACTTCATGAGCGCTTCTACTGTTTGTGGTGTTGGTTCTAAAATATCAATCAATCTTTTATGTGTTCGTGTTTCGAACTGTTCTCTGCTTTTTTTATCAATATGAGGGGATCGTAATACTGTAAATATTTCTTTTTTTGTTGGTAAAGGTATTGGTCCTCTTACTTGGGCTCCTGTTCTCTTTGCAGTATTAATTATTTCAATAGTAGATAAGTCTAATATCTTATTATCGTACGCCCTGAGATGTATTCTTATATTTTGTTTATCCATAATTCTATGCAAGTTTCTTTGTTACTTCGTCTTGAACATTTTGAGGTACCTTTTCATAATGATCAAAAAACATTGAATAAGCTGCTCTCCCTTGTGACATTGATCTTAGATTATTTATATATCCAAACATATTAGCTAGTGGAACCATTGCACTTATTACTGTAGCGTTTCCTCTTTTATCTGTAGTTGATACTTGACCACGTCTACTACTTAAGTCACCAATAACATCACCCATATAATCTTCTGGTGTTACAACCTCAACTCTCATCATGGGTTCGAGAAGTTTTAAAGATGCTTTTGTGCATGCTTCTTTAAAACAATTTCTTGAAGCTATTTCAAAAGCAAGTACACTTGAATCAACATCGTGATGTAATCCATCCACAATGGTTACTTTATAATCTATTATAGGAAATCCAGCTAAAATTCCACTATCAGCAACACTTTCAATTCCTTTCTCTACACCAGGGATAAATTCTTTTGGAATAGATCCGCCTTTAATTTTATTTTCTATTTCTCTGCCCTTTCCTGGAGGTAAAGGTTCAACATTTAATTCTACTTTCGCAAACTGTCCTGCTCCACCACTTTGTTTTTTGTGTATATACGTATTTTCTACTGATTTTAAAATTGTTTCTCTGTAAGCAACCTGCGGAGCCCCTATATTGGCTTCTACTTTGAATTCTCTTTTCATCCTATCAACAATAATATCTAGATGTAGTTCTCCCATACCTTTTATTATAGTTTGTCCTGATTCCTCATCAGAAGTTACTCTAAAAGATGGATCTTCTCTGGCCAACCTACCTAAAGCTTCACCCATTTTTTCTTGGTCGCCTTTAGTTTTTGGTTCAACTGCTATTTCAAGAACCGGGTCTGGAAATTCCATGGGTTCTAAAACAATAGGATTTTCTTCGTCTGATAAAGTGTGGCCAGTTATTGTATATTTGAGACCAGCTAAGGCTACTATATCTCCTGTATTAGCCTCTTTTACGTCCTCTCTGCTATTCGCATGCATTAATAACATTCTTCCAACTCTTTCTTCTTTGTCTTTGCTGGTATTATAAATTCCAGTGGCTGCTTTTAGTGTGCCTGAATAAATTCTTATAAATGTTAGAGTCCCAACAAAAGGATCTGTGGCAACTTTAAAAGCCAACGCTGAAAAAGGTTCTTTGTCGTCAAACTTTCTCTCAATCTCATCTTTAGAATCCGGTTTAGTTCCTTTAATCAATCCAATATCAATGGGACTTGGTAAAAAATCTACAACTGCATCTAATAATGGTTGAACACCTTTATTTTTAAAAGCTGAACCTGTCAAGACAGGTACAAATTCAAATTTTAGGCATCCTTTTCTTACACATTCTATTAAATCTTTCTCTGAAATTTCTTTCCCATTTAAATAATCACCCATCAATTTTTCATCTTGTTCAACAGCAGTTTCGACTAGTTCCTTTCTATATTTTTCAGCTTGCTTCTTTAAATCTGCTGGTATTTCAACATATTCAAATTCAGCTCCTAATTTTTCATCTTTCCACAAAACAGCTTTCATTTTAACTAAATCGACTACACCTTTAAGAGAAGATTCTATACCTACAGGTATTTGCATTACTAATGGTTTAGCTCCTAATCGATCTTTAATCATGTCAACACACATAAAAAAATCTGCACCAGTTCTGTCTAATTTGTTAACGAAACAAATTCTTGGAACTTTATATTTATCTGCCTGTCTCCATACAGTTTCTGACTGAGGTTCTACTCCAGCAACGCCATCAAAAACACATACAGCTCCATCTAAAACTTTTAATGATCTTTCAACTTCAATTGTAAAATCAACGTGACCAGGAGTATCTATTATATTAATTCTATGTTCTCTCCAAAAACAAGTTGTTGCGGCTGATGTAATTGTAATTCCTCTCTCTTGTTCTTGTTCCATCCAATCCATAGTGGCCGCTCCATCATGCACTTCACCAATTTTATGACTTTTTCCAGTGTAATAAAGTATTCTTTCAGTAGTAGTAGTTTTTCCAGCATCTATGTGAGCCATGATACCTATATTTCTATATTTTTCTAAATTATGAGTTCTTGACATAATTACCACCTATAATGAGCAAACGCTTTGTTTGACTCAGCCATTTTATGTGTGTCTTCTCTTTTTTTAATAGCAGAACCTTTGTTTTGAGAAGCGTCCATAAGTTCATTAAATAATTTATCTGACATTGACTTATTTTTTCTCTTTCTAGATGCGTCTAGCAACCATCTTAAAGCTAATGTTTGTGATCGTTTAGTTTTAACCTCTTGAGGTACTTGATATGTTGCTCCACCTACTCTTCTTGATCTAACTTCAAGATTGGGCCTAATATTATTTATAGCATCATTAAAAATTTTGATTGGATCTCCTTTGGTTTTTGATTTTATTTTATCAAGAGCGGAATAAATAATTTTTTCAGAAGTTGTTTTTTTTCCATCGAACATAACGAAATTAATAAATTTGGCTAAAAGGAGAGAATCATATCTGGGGTCAGGGTAAAAAATTCTCTTTGGAGCTTGTTTTTTTCTAGACATAAAGTTATTTTGGTTTCTTTGCTCCGTACTTGGATCTTTGCTGTTTTCTAGCAGTAACTCCTTGTGTGTCTAGATTTCCTCTTAATATATGGTAACGAACTCCTGGTAAATCTTTTACTCTTCCGCCTCTTATCAAAACAACAGAATGTTCTTGTAGGTTATGGCCTTCTCCTGGGATATAACAGGTCACCTCGTGACCATTTGAAAGTCTTACTCTTGCAACTTTTCGCAAAGCTGAGTTTGGTTTTTTTGGTGTTGTTGTATATACTTTTGTACACACGCCCCTTTTTTGAGGCGATCTTTCCAAAGCTGGTACTTTGCTTCTCAGCTTTGGTTTTTCTCTCGATTTTTTTATCAACTGATTAATAGTTGGCATAATTTTTATAATTTTATGTTGGAAAAAGTTACCTAGTACTGGCTAAAATATTGTCAATTTTAGTTAGTGTTTAAGGTAAATAATACCTTACTTCCAACCATCAAAATTGCGCTAAACTACTAACTGAAATATTAAAAGTCAACACTCAAATGCCCAAATTTGCGTTATAAATAGAGGTTTTTATACTGCTGGGATTTGTTTTTCTTTTGAATTATCAGACTCATCTTCTGACAATAAAGCGTCCCTCTCATTTGCAACTTCTTGCCATTTTATTTTTGTTGAACCTGTTCCAGCAGGTATTAATCTGCCTACAATAACATTCTCTTTTAGTCCCTCCAAGGTATCTACTTTACCTTTTATCGCAGCGTCGGTAAGCACTCTTGTAGTTTCTTGAAATGATGCAGCAGAAATGAAGGATGCTGTTTGTAATGATGCTTTAGTAATACCAAGCAATACTCTTTCTCCGGATGCAATTTTTTTATCTTCCTTTTTCAAATTTTCATTAATTTCATCAAAATAAATCTTATCGATAATTTCACCTTGCAAAAATTTAGAATCACCTGACTCTTTAATTTCAACTTTTTTAAGCATTTGTCTTAATATAGTTTCAATATGCTTATCATTAATTACGACACCTTGTAATCTATATACCTCTTGGACTTCATTAACAAAATAATCAGTTAAGAATTCAATTCCTAAAATTCGTAAAATATCATGCGGGGCCGGGCTTCCGTCTAATAAATATTCACCTTTTTTTATTTTCTCACCTTGATTAAAATTTATATGTTTACCTTTCGGTATTAAATATGATGATGATGTTCCATCTGTTTGAACGATAGAAACTTTTTGTTTGCCTCTAAGCTCCTTACCGAATTCAATCGCACCATTATTCTCTGCAATGATTGCACTATCTTTAGGTCTTCGAGCTTCAAACAATTCTGCAACTCTTGGTAAACCACCTGTTATATCTTTAGTTTTAGAAGTTTCTTTTGGTAGTCTAGCCAAAACATCTCCAGCAGTAACTTTTTGGCCATCATTAACTGAAAGTATTGAATCAGGAACTAAATAATATCTTGCTTCATTATCATCAGCTTTTTTCACAACATTTCCTTTTTCATCCCTAAGTGTAATTCTTGGTTTTAATTCTGTATTTTTAGATTGTGATCTCCAGTCTAAAACAGATTTTGATGCGATACCTGTCATATCATCAACTGTCTCAGCTAAAGAAATTCCATCAACTAAATCCATATAACTAACAATACCACTTTTTTCAGCAATAACAGGAAGCGTATATGGATCCCATTCGCATATTTTTTTTCCTTTTGCGACTTCATCGTCAGTATCAAAAAAAAGTTTGGCACCATACGGCACTTTATATATTGCAAGCTGTCGTTCATTTTTATCTTCGATCGATATTTGAGTATTTCTACCCATGATGATTTTATTTTTTTTAGAATCTTCAATTATATTTCTATTACCTATTTTAATTTTACCAGCAGCATGAGCTACGATTTGAGATTCTTCTTTGATTTGTGCAGTACCACCTACGTGGAATGTTCTCATAGTTAATTGAGTTCCTGGTTCACCAATCGACTGAGCTGCTATCATTCCTATTGCTTCACCTTTTGCAACAATTTTACCACGTGATAAATCTCTACCGTAACATAGAGCGCAAACACCTTTTTTAGCTATACAAGTTATTACCGAATGTACTTTAATTGACTTAACACCAGCAGTATCAATTTCTTCACATATTTTTTCATCAATAATTTTCTTTTTGCCTAAAATTATTTCTCCTGAGATTGGGTGTTTTATATCATCCGCAGCAGTTCTTCCAAGAACTCTATCCGATAAACTCACTATAATGTTTCCGCCTTCTATAATTTCAGAAAGATTAATAGAATCTTTTGATTTACAACCACAATCATCTTTGGTTATTGAAATATCTTGCGCTACATCACAAAGTCTTCTAGTTAAATAACCAGAATTAGCTGTTTTTAATGCTGTATCAGCCAATCCCTTTCTTGCTCCATGTGTAGAATTAAAATATTCAAGAGCTGTCAATCCTTCTTTAAAATTTGCAGTAATTGGAGTTTCAATGATTTCACCTGATGGTTTTGCTATTAGTCCTCTCATACCAGCCAATTGCTTCATTTGTGCTGCTGAACCTCTAGCTCCAGAATTGGCCATCATAAAAACTGAATTTGTTTCAATTCTATCATTTGGCATTATTTTTGTGGCTGAAGATATTTCTTTCATCATTTCATTTGCCACAAGATCTGTACACTTAGACCAAACATCGACGACTTTATTATATTTTTCTCCTCTTGTAATTAAACCCTCAGAATATTGAACTTCATAACTTTCAATTTGTTTTTTTGCATCATTTACTAATTTTTCTTTGGTTTTAGGAATTATCAGGTCATCTTTACCAAAGGATATCGCTGCTTTAAAAGCATGTTTAAAACCTAATTCTTTTAATTTATCACAGAAAATAACAGTTTCTTTTTGGCCGCAGTACCGATAAACAATATCAATAACTTCTGATATCTGCTTTTTAGAAAGAACTTTATCAATAAGAGCAAACTTAATTTTATGATGTTTTGGTAATATACTTGATAGAACAAATCTTCCTGCCGTTGTTTTGTGTTTTTCTAGAATTTTATTACCTTTTGAATCAACCGTTTCAAAACGACAAACAATATTAGAATGTAGACTAATATTTCCGCTTTCTATTGCTTGTTCTATTTCTGTAGTATTTGTAAAATAACCTTTTGACTTTTTTCCTTTCAAAGTTTTATCAACATCAGTTGATTGTGATAAATAATAAATTCCTAATACCATGTCCTGACTTGGTACAATTATTGGTTTTCCGTTAGATGGACTTAATATATTATTCGTAGACATCATTAATACGCGTGCTTCTAGCTGGGCTTCTATACTTAAAGGAATGTGAACTGCCATTTGATCCCCATCGAAATCTGCGTTAAATGCAGAACATACTAATGGATGCAATTCTATTGCGCTTCCTTCAATTAGTTTTGCTTCAAAGGCCTGTACACCTAATCTGTGTAATGTTGGAGCTCTATTTAATATAACAGGATGCTCTCTAATTATGTGTTCCAAAGCATCCCAAACTTCAGGTTTTTCTTTCTCAACCATTTTTTTTGCTTGTTTAATAGTAGTTGCTAATCCAAGCTTGTCTAATCTCGCGTATAAAAAGGGTTTAAAAAGTTCAACTGCCATTTTTTTTGGCAAACCACACTGGTGAAGTTTAAGTTCAGGGCCAGCAACTATTACTGATCTTCCTGAATAATCAACTCTCTTACCTAATAAATTTTGTCTGAACCTACCCTGTTTACCCTTCAACATTTCTGCTAATGATTTTAATGGTCTTTTTCCTGTTCCAGTGATTACTCTTCCTCTTCTTCCGTTATCGAATAAAGCATCTACAGATTCTTGGAGCATTCTTTTTTCATTTCTGACAATAATATCTGGAGCTTTTAAATCGATTAATCTCTTTAATCTATTATTTCTATTTATTACTCTACGATATAAATCGTTCAAATCAGAAGTTGCAAATCTTCCACCATCTAAAGGAACTAAAGGTCTTAGTTCAGGTGGTATTACGGGAATGCTAGTTAAAATCATCCATTCAGGTTTATTTCCTGAATCCAGAAAAGATTCTATTAATTTTAATCTTTTTATAGCTCTCTCTTCTGCTACTTTTGATTTAATTTCCTTTAATAAATTTCTTAATTTATCTCTTTCTTGTTTAAGATCTAATTTCATTAATATTTCACGTATTGCTTCAGCACCTATTCCAGCTTCAAAAGCATCAGTACCGAATTCTTCTTGTGCTTTTACATATTCTTCTTCTGAAAGAAGTTGATTTTTCTTTAATTTAGTTAAGCCTGGCTCTATAACCAAAAAACTTTCAAAATACAAAACTTTTTCTACATCTTTTAGTTTCATATCAATTGCAGCAGAAATTCTGCTTGGTAGGGATTTCAAAAACCATATATGAGCAACTGGTGTTGCAAGTTCTATATGACCCATTCTGTCTCTTCTAACATTGGATCTTGTAACCTCAACTCCACATTTTTCACATATAATACCTCTAAACTTCATTCTCTTATACTTACCACACAAGCATTCATAATCTTTTATAGGACCAAAAATTCTTGCACAAAATAATCCGTCTTTCTCAGGTTTGAATGTCCGATAGTTTATTGTTTCGGGTTTTTTAATTTCACCAAAAGACCAAGATTTTATTTTATCTGGACTAGCAAGTGTAATTTTGATTTTATTGAATTTTTTCTCAATAGGTTCATTTCCAAATAATTTAGATATATTTTTTTTCATAAAAATTTAATTTAAATCAATATCCAATCCAAGAGATTTAATCTCGTTAACTAAAACATTAAAAGATTCTGGAACACCAGATTCAAACTTATCATCGCCTTTAACAATGGTTTCATAAACTTTGGTTCTTCCTGCGACATCGTCAGACTTAACTGTTAACATCTCCTGTAAAGTATAAGCGGCACCATAAGCTTCCAAAGCCCAAACTTCCATTTCTCCAAATCTTTGTCCTCCAAGTTGAGCTTTACCGCCCAATGGTTGTTGGGTAACTAAACTATATGGACCTGTGGACCTTGCGTGTATTTTATCTTCTACTAGATGATGTAATTTCAACATATATATTATTCCAACCGTAACTTTTCTATCAAATTTTTCACCTGTACGGCCGTCCCATAAATTTGTCTGACCTGATGATGGTAATTCTGCCAATTTAAGCAGTTCTGTAACGTCTTGAACTGACGCACCATCAAATACAGGAGTAGAAATTGGTATACCTGAAGATAAATTTAGAACAAGTTCATCAAATTCCTTACCTTCCAAAGGTTTTATATTTTCATCATAAACGTTTGAATCGTATACACGTTTTAAAATTTCATGTATTGAAGCGTTTCTTTTTTTGATATTATTTTGGTGTTTGATTATCTGATTAATCTTTTCGCCTAATTCAGAACATGCCCAACCTAAATGTGTCTCTAAAATTTGTCCTACATTCATCCTGCTTGGAACCCCGAGCGGATTAAGAACTACATCTACTGGTTTTCCATTTTCCATATAAGGCATATCTTCTATTGGTACTATTTTACTAATTACACCTTTATTTCCATGCCTACCTGCCATTTTATCTCCTGGCTTCAAGCTTCTTTTAACAGCAACAAAGACTTTCACCATTTTTAATACATTTGGTAAAAGGTCGTCACCTTGTTGAATTTTTTCAACTTTATCCTCAAACCTAATTTTTATATCTTTCTTAAGATTAATATATTGATCTTTAAGCATGATAAGATCTTTATTTGATTTTTCATCTAATAATTCTATTTTTAAAATATCGTTTAGAGTAAGTTCGTCTAATTCTTCTGAAGTTAAAGCTGATTGAGATTTAAACTTTTTAATTGATGATTTTATCTTTTTGCTTTTTATCATTTCTTGAGCTCTAGTTTTTATATTTCTCTCAAGAATTTCTTCTTCTACTGATTTATCTTCCTGAACAGATTCTATCTCTGATCTTTCTATAGCAGTTGACCTCTCATCTTTTTCTATTCCGTGTCTATTGAATACTCTAACATCAACTACTATACCATTGCTACCTGGGGGCATCTTTAATGATGAATCTCTAACATCGGTAGCTTTTTCACCAAAAATTGATCGTAATAATTTTTCTTCTGGATTAGATATTGTATCTCCTTTAGGTGTGACTTTTCCTACTAGGATATCTCCTGCTTTAACTTCAGCTCCTATATAAACAATTCCTGATTCATCAAGATTTCTTAATGATTCCTCACTAATGTTAGGTATATCTCTAGTTATTTCTTCAGTACCTAGCTTTGTGTCTCTTGTCATTATTTCATATTCTTCAATATGAACTGAAGTAAAAACATCGTCTGTAACACATCTTTCTGAAATTAATATTGAATCTTCAAAGTTGTAACCAAGCCACGGCATAAATGCTACAGTAACATTTTTTCCAAGTGCTAACTCTCCAAGCTTTGTAGAAGGACCATCAGCTATAATATCACCTTTTTTTATTACATCTCCAACTTTTACTAGAGGTTTTTGATTAATTGTTGTGTTTTGATTTGATTTTTGAAATTTAAATAAATTGTAAATATCAACACCAGATTTAGAAAGATTTTTTTCAAATGCTTTTACAACTATTCTTTTTCCGTCAATTTTATCAACTACACCACCTCTTTTAGCAACTATTGTGACTCCTGAATCAAGAGCTACATCTCTTTCAATGCCTGTTCCAACTAATGGGGATTCTGGTTTTATTAATGGTACAGCCTGCCTCATCATATTAGATCCCATTAATGCACGGTTCGCATCATCATTTTCCAAAAAGGGAATTAAGGAAGCTGCTACTGATACTAATTGTTTTGGAGATACATCTACATATTCTACTGTTTCAGGTTTTGATAAAATAAAGTTTAGTGCTTTTCTGCAAGAAACCAATTCTTCCAAAAAGCGGCCACTTTTATCTAATTTGGTATTTCCTTGAGCTATAGTATATTTTTCTTCTTCTATTGCTGATAAATAAACGATTTCATCAGATACTATTCCATCTTTAACTTTTCTATATGGGCTTTCAATAAAACCATATTTATTAACTCTTGAAAAAGTAGCTAAGCTATTAATAAGACCAATATTTGGTCCTTCTGGAGTTTCTATAGGACATATTCTTCCATAGTGAGTGGGATGAACATCTCTAACCTCGAAACCAGCTCTTTCCCTAGTAAGACCTCCAGGTCCTAAAGCAGAAACTCTTCTTTTGTGAGTAATTTCAGACAATGGATTAGTTTGATCCATAAATTGTGAAAGTTGAGATGTAGCAAAAAAATCTTTGAGAGCAGCCGTAATAGGTCTTGGGTTAATTAAATCCTGCGGCATAGCTGACTCTACTTCAAGTAAAGTAGACATTTTGTCTTTTATGGCTCTCTCCATACGGAGTATTCCAATTCTAAATTGATTTTCGACAAGTTCACCAACAGATCTAACTCTTCTATTTCCTAGATGATCTATATCATCGACTTCGCCTTTTCCATCTTTAAGAGCAAGCATATGTTTTAATATAGCAATAATATCATCGTTTCTAAGAATGGTAATATCATCACTACAATTTAAGTGTAATTTATTATTTAATTTAACTCTGCCAACGTCTGAAAGATCGTAACGTTCAGATTTAAAAAATAAATTATTGAAAATTTCGTAAGCAACATCAAAAGATGGTGGTTCACCTGGCCTTAAAACTTTGTAGATATCATTTACTGCTTCTTCTTTTGAATTATTTTTATCAAGATTTAATGTATCTATTAAATAAGATCCTTTAGTAACAGGATTAACATCAGCAATTTCTATTGAATGAATATTGCTAGATAAAATTTTATCAATATTTTCTTGGTCAATTAAAGAACCTGACTTTAAAAAAGATTCTTTTGTAGAAGGATCTATAATATCGCTTTTTATATATTTTCCAATAAAGTAATCAGAGTTGTAAGAAATACTTTTTAACCCATCATCAAATATTTTTTTAGCTATAGGATAATTTATTTTGGAACCTTTTTTTAAAACAATTTTTCCATTCTTTGAATTGATTAGATCATTTCTTATTTTAATTGGTCTTTTATAATTGTCAGGATTAAACTTAGTTTGCCATGTTTTATCTTCTTTATTATATGAAAAGCTAATGAAATCGTAAAACGTTTCTAAAATTTCTTTTCTTGAATAGCCTAAAGCATACAGTAAAGTTGTGATAGGTAATTTTCTTTTTCTATCAATTCTAAAATATAAAAAATCCTTTGCGTCATATTCAAAATCCAGCCAAGAACCACGATTTGGAATTATTCTGCAGTTAAATAGAAATTTTCCACTTGCGTGAGTTTTTCCTTTATCGTGATCAAAGAATACACCAGGGCTTCTGTGCATTTGGTTTACAACAACTCTTTCAACACCATTTATTACAAAAGTTCCACTTGGTGTCATTAATGGGATATCTCCCATATAAACTTCCTGTGTCTTTGCTGACAGAACTTGTTTTGTATTGTTTTCTGAATCTATATCATAAACAACTAGACGTAATGTTGGTTTAAGTGATGACGAATAAGTTAGATCTCTTTGCCTACACTCATCGACATCAAATTTAGGTTTATCTAGTCTAAAAGAAAGATATTCTAATGTAGCCTTATCTGAAAGTTCTTCTATTGGAAAAACGCTTTTGAAAACTCTATGTAGACCTTTTTGCTGACTAGGATTAGCTTTATCTTCTCCTAATAAAAATTTTTCATATGATTTTTTTTGAACATCAATTAAGTTAGGTATAGATAAACTTTCTTTAAGTTTTCCAAAGTTTTTTCTAATACTTTTTTTTTCAGTAAAAGATAATTCCATGTATATTCTTACACGATTAAATGTAAGTTAAATTTTAGTAATAAAAAAATCTATTTTAATTCTACTTTAGCCCCAGCTGCTTCAAGTTTCTTCTTGGCTTCCTCTGCGTCTTTTTTTGCAACACCTTTTTTAACTTCTTTTGGAGCACCTTCAACTAAATCTTTTGCTTCTTTTAAACCTAATCCTGTAATCGCTCGTACTTCTTTTATTACATTAATTTTTTTATCACCTGCTGCTGCAAGAAAAATTGTAAATTCGGATTTTTCTTCTGCTGGTGCTGCAGCACCACCTGCTGCTGGCGCAGCCGCAACTGCTGTAGCCGCCGTAACTCCCCACTTTTCTTCTAACTGTTTAGAAAGTTCAGCTGCTTCTACTACTGTTAATTTTGAAAGTTCATCAATAATCTTATTTAAATCTGTCATTGGCTTATTACCTTAATATAATATGTTTATGTTTTTTTACTCTTAGCGAGCGCCAAAATAGCAATTTTTGAGCCTGGTGCAAGCAAAATACTCATTATTTTTTGTGCTGGTGATGTCAAAATGCCTATAATTTTGGCTCTAGCTTCGTTTAAAGTTGGTAATGTGGCAATTTTTTCCACTTCTTCAACTGTCAATGGTTCGTCTTCCATTAAACCGCCAATAATTTTCAAATTTGAATTCTTTTTTGCAAATTTTGTTAAAATTTTTGCTGAAGTTATTGCATCTTCAGAAAAAGCTACTGCTGTTGGTCCAGAAAATAAATTTTCTAATTTTTTAAATTTACTATCACCTAGGGCTATTTTGGTAATCCTATTTTTTGTAATTTTAAATAGAATTCCGTGTTTTCTCATTTCAGCACGTAACTCATCAATTTGTTTAACTGATAGTCCTTGATAATGCGTAACAAGAATTGAATTAGTTTTGCTAAAAAAACCTTTCATCTCCTCTATATAATTTTTTTTCTTTTCTTTAGTTATCATTTGCTTATGTTTTAACTTTCAGTTTGTAAGACACTCCCATAGTAGATGTTAAATATGATGATAATATAAAGTCTCCCTTAATATTATTAGGTTTTTCTTTTTTTATAGTAGAAATTAATGCATTGAAGTTTTCAATAATTTTTTTATCAACAAAACTCTTTTTTCCTATAGATGCTGCAAGATTCCCATCTTTATCATTCTTTATCTCGATCTGACCTTCCTTTAGAGATTTAACCGCTTTTTTAATATCAGATGTAACTGTTCCAAGTTTAGGATTTGGCATTAAACCTTTTGGACCTAAGATTTTTCCTAATTTTCCCATTTTAGACATCATAGTTGGTGTGGCAATAAGTTTATTAAAATTAATTTTACCATTTGTTATATCGCTTATCAAAGTCTCCGACCCCGCTAAATCAGCTCCTGCGGTTTTCGCTTCATCAATTTTATTATCTTCACATAGGACTGCAACTTTTACCTTTTTTCCATTTCCATTAGGTAGATTTACTACAGTTCGTAAATTAAATTCCTCTTTTTTCTGTTTTAAATTTAATTTAAAAGAAACATCAATAGATTCGTCAAATTTTGTTGTGCAATTACTTTTAACTTTTTTTAATGATTCTTCAAAAACTTCAATATTTTTCTCCTTTTTTTGTTTAATCAAATTCTTATATCTTTTTGATAAATTTCTCATTATTCTTTAACCTCAATACCCATTGATCTTGCCGAACCACTTATAATTTTAACAGCCTCTTCAATGTCATGAGCATTCAGATCTTTCATTTTTTCCTTTGCGATCTGTTCAGCTTGTTTTTTAGTTATAGAACCTACTATTGAACGACCCGGTTCATTTGATCCAGATTTTAACTTAGCAGCTTCTTTAATAAAATGAGATGCTGGAGGCGATTTTATTATAAAATCAAATTTCTTATCCTTGTAAACTGTTATTACAACAGGAACAGGCTTTCCCATAAAAGCTTTTGTCTTTTCATTAAAAGCTTTACAAAACTCCATAATATTTATTCCTCTTTGGCCCAAAGCTGGTCCAACAGGTGGAGCTGGATTTGCTTGACCACCTTTAATCTGTAATTTTACGTATCCAGCTATCTCTTTTGCCATAAATTTATGATTTCTCCACTTGATTATATTCTAATTCTATAGGTGTAGGTCTACCAAAAATCGAAACAGATACTTTAAGACGAGACTTTTCTTCATCAACCTCTTCAACAAGTCCTGTAAATGAAGCAAACGGACCTTCGCAAACTTTAACTTGCTCTCCAACATCAAAAGTCAAACTAGGTTCTGGAACTAGAGATCCTTCTTTAATGTTTCCTAAAATTTTGCTTATTTCATTATCATTTACTGGAACTGGTTTGCCGGTTGTTCCTAGAAAACCTGTAACTTTTTGAATATTTTTTATCATATGATAAAGTTCCTTATTCATTTCCATTTTAACAATTACATAACTTGGAAAATATTTTTTTTTTCTCTGAACTCTTTTCCCTCTTTTTACTTCTGTAACTTCATGCATCGGAACTAATACCTCACTTATCTTTTCATTTAAACCCTTACTTTTAATCATTTCTTTAAGTGTTTCTGATACTTTTTGTTCAAAACCTGAAAAAGTTTGCACTATATACCAATTAAGCATATTAAAAATTAATAGTTAAAATTATATCTAATAAAAATTTATAAATTTGATCTAAAAGCAAAAAAAATACTGCAGCTAAAGTCGCTAATACTAAAACCATTAAAGAACCAACTGCAACATCTCTTTTATTTGTCCAGGATACTTTGAAAGCTTCTTGCTTTACTCCTTGAATAAATTTTAATGGATTTATCATTTTTTATAATTCCTTTTGGCAGGAGCGGAGGGAATCGAACCCCCAACCTCCGGTTTTGGAGACCGGCGCTCTACCAATTGAGCTACACTCCTAGTAGCTTTTTATTTCAATATTTTAGTTACTACTCCAGCTCCAACAGTTTTCCCACCTTCTCTAATAGCAAAGTTTAGTTTTTCATTCATTGCTATAGGAGTAATCAACTTAACATTAAATTTTGCATCATCTCCTGGCATTACCATTTCAGTTCCTGACGGTAATGTAACTTCGCCTGTTACATCAGTAGTTCTGAAATAAAACTGAGGTCTGTATTTTGTAAAGAATGGAGTGTGTCTACCACCTTCTTCTTTTTTTAATACATATGCTTGCGCTTCAAACTCAGTATGTGGAGTGACTGAACCAGGTTTTGCTAACACTTGACCTCTTTCGATATCAGTTCTTTCTACACCTCTAAGTAATGCTCCTATGTTATCTCCTGCTTCACCTGTATCCAATATTTTTCTAAACATCTCAACGCCAGTAATAACAGTTTTTTTTGTATCTTTTATTCCAACTATTTCAAGCTCCTCACCTGTTTTAACTACGCCTTGTTCAACACGTCCTGTTGCTACAGTACCTCTACCTGATATAGAAAAAACATCTTCAACAGGCATTAAAAAAGGTTTGTCTTTTGGTCTAGCTGGTTGAGGTATATGCTCATCAATAGCTTTCATTAATTCTAAAATAGAATTTTTCCCTGTAGCTTCATCTTTTCCTTCGACAGCATTTAATGCTGATCCTTTAACTATAGGAATTTTATCTCCAGGAAATTTATATGATGTCAATAATTCACGAACTTCTTCAACAACCAAATCTATAAGTTCTTTGTCTTTAACTTGGTCAACTTTATTTAAATAAACAACTATCGCTGGAACTCCTACTTGTCTTGCTAACAAAATGTGTTCTCTAGTTTGCGGCATCGGTCCATCAGCAGCATTAACAACTAGTATAGCCCCATCCATTTGAGCTGCTCCTGTTATCATATTTTTAACGTAATCAGCGTGACCCGGGCAGTCTACGTGAGCATAATGTCTTTTTTCAGTTTCATACTCAACGTGCGCAGTTGAAATTGTAATCCCACGTTCTTTTTCTTCGGGCGCTTTATCAATTTGGTCGTATGCAATAAATTCTGCACCACCTTTTTCTGCTAACACTTTTGTTATAGCAGCAGTTAATGTTGTTTTACCATGATCGACATGACCAATTGTACCAATGTTACAATGTGGTTTGTTTCTTTCAAATTTTTTCTTCTCAGCCATTTTTTTCCTCTTTAATTTAATTCCTTTTAACTAATTTAACTTGGAGCGGGTGAAGGGAATCGAACCCTCACGACCAGCTTGGAAGGCTGGTGTTCTACCATTGAACTACACCCGCTTCATTCCAAACGTATCACACTCTTTCGTTCACCTAAAACTTTATTGAAGTTGGTGGAGGGGGAAGGATTCGAACCTTCGAAGACCGAAGTCAACGGGTTTACAGCCCGCCCCATTTGACCGCTTTGGTACCCCTCCGCTGTTTTGGAGGTTACCGCAACAATAAAGCTTTATTCAACAAGGTTTTATAAGCATTCTCACAAACAAATGCAATAAATGATTTTGTCTAATAATATGCTATTAATCCCATAAATTCTTGAAAAATATGAAAAAAAGTACATTTTTAATAGCAGGCAAGCATGCTGTGGTAGAAGCTTTAAAAAATCCAAGCAGAAAAGTTCTCAAAGTACTACTTACTGAAGATTCAAAAAAAATTATTAATAAAGAAAATTTAAACCAAAATCTTCTTAAAAATATAAAGATATTCTATAAAACAAAAAAGGAATTAGATCGTTTGTGTTCAAAAGATCAAATATCACATCAAGGTCTAATAGCTGAGATAGAGAATTTAGATGAAATTGAAATTAAAGATTATTTAAATTCAATAAAAGATAAAAATAATATAACTTTTTTAGCATTAGAGGAGGTAACCGATCCCAGAAATATCGGTTCTGTAATAAGAAGTTCGGCTTCTTTTAACATTGATGGAGTAATTGTAAAAAAAAGATCATTTCCTAATGAAAGTAAACTTTTATTTAAAAGTGCTAGCGGATGTATGGAGCATGTAAATATTTTTGAAGTCTCTAATATAAGTTCAACATTAAAATTTTTAAAATCAAGAAATTTTTGGATATGTGGATTTGATATAGACAGTCAAAAAGATTTTACAGATCATGATTGGAACGGAAATAATGTTATTTTGTTTGGTTCAGAAGGTTATGGTCTTAAATATCAGACTAAAAAGAATTCTGATTTTTTATTAAAAATTGACATTAATAAAAACGTAGAAAGCTTAAATATATCCAATTCTGCTTCTATAGTTTTGCATTATATAAATAAATTGAAAAAAAAATAAAAACTTATTTAACTTGCTTAATTTGATATATTAAACTAAATAATTTATATAGCCCCTATAGCTCAATTGGTAGAGCAACTGATTTGTAATCAGTAGGTTCGCGGTTCGAGTCCGTGTGGGGGCACCATTAAAAATTATTTACTAATTCCTTTTTTTTAGTGATTGCTCTAAATTAATCTTTTTGATTAAGCTATTAGATTTATCATATAATAATTTAAACTTTATTTGATTATTAACATTAATTGTTACATTTTTTACATTTCTTACCTCGATATTATCTGCAACAGCACTTATAGATCTTTTTTCATTATCCAAATTTATTATTTTGATCTTGGCTGAAGATGAAACTATTTTTCCTTTCCATCTTCTTGGTCTAAATGGACTTATGGGAGTAATAGCAAGTTTTTTTGAATTAAGAGATAATATTGGTCCATTGACTGACAAATTATAAGCTGTACTTCCTGCTGGAGTCGAAACCAAAACTCCATCTGAGACTAATTTCTTAATTATAGTTTTATTTTTATTTAATATCTGTAAGCAAGCTGTTTGTCGACTTTGTCGAAGCAAAGATATTTCGTTAATAGCTATAGCAGAAATCGTTTTGTTATTTCTTGTAGTAGCTTTCATTTGAAGTGGCAAAATAGTGAAAACTCTTGATTTTGAAATTCTTTTTTCTAAATCATTTGATTTAAATTTGTTCATTAAGAAACCAATTGTTCCCCCATTAATTCCATAAAATGGTTTATTTAGTTTTTGATATTTTTTTAATATCTTAAGCATAAAACCATCTCCTCCCGAAACAATTATACAAGAACATTTTTCTGCTGAATAATTTTTATATTTTTTAATAAAAAAATTCTTAATTTCCTTATTTTTATTAGTCTTGTCAAAAATAAAATGATACTTTTTCATTTTCTATAATTATATTATTCAAAATATTTATTTATCAAAATCAAACCATTCCTTATATTTATCTACATTATTTCTCAAATACAAAGGCATATAATCAAGCGATATAGTTTTTAATTTAAATTCTTTTGAAAATTTATAATCCGTAGATTTAGCTTTATGATCATAAATTATTGTCTTTCTTTTAACCAATTCCTCTGCGGTTGGTATTTTATCTTTTGCTATTATATACTCGTCATGATGTTCCTGGTTTAATAATTTTATCTCAATATCTTTTGGTGTTTTTAATTGGGAAAAATGCCACCCACCATTGTCTATAATTTTTATGTTCATGTATTTGTTGTTAGAAAAAAAAGTATCTAATCTGTAAAAAGGGTATCTTTTTGCCTTAATTTCTCGTAACCAACTAAATGATTTCAATATTTTCTTTTTGCAAGCTTTGGTTCCAAACCATTCTACTCTATCGCAAAATAAATTAAATTTGTAATAGAACAACTTTTGATTAAATATTATTATGTCATCTTTATTTTTTTCAAAATTAACATTTTCGAGATTTGGAATCTCATCGTTGTCACTATATAAAATAAAATCATTTTCATTGGCTTCGGATAAGCACTCCATTATTTTATTTCGTTGATAAGCAATTCTTTTTATGCTGTTTATTCGTAAATCAGTTTTTTTTTCATAGATTCCATTATTTTCTTTTTGATATATTATGTCTTCAGGTTCATTCTCGATTACAAGATAGATTATTTTATTTTTAAATTCTGGAAAATCGTTTATTTTAAAATTTAACTTCTTTTTATTTCCACTATGAGAAAATTTTGATTCAGTAATAATAAACTTATGTACATACTTATCGAGAATATTAAATCTAACTTTCAACATTAGGTTTTCATCAAAGAATGTGGTGCAGTCAAAAATTTTCATTTTTACTAATATTACATTAACTAAATTTTTATAAAAATATGTTAAATAGATATTAATCTAAAATATATAAAATTACTTCAGTTTTATATGTAAAATTTGGGAATCTTCAAGCATGTTAGTTTCGTTCATAAAATAAACTTTATTTCTTATTATCTCTCTCCATGTACTCTTGGATTTCCTAAATATCTAAGAAATTATACAAAAGTAAAAATCGTGGTAAAATAAATGTTTTAATATCATCTATCTATTTATTTTATTGTATAAATCCTATAACAATATGACTTAATAACTAAAATTAAATGTTCATATAACAAAATGACAAAAAAATCTTTTAAAGAGATGGTTTCTTCTTTGGAAGAAGAGAATTATGGTTTTAACTATTTTAATGTTGAGACTATAGGAGATTATTTTCCTGAAGATGCAGATTGGAATTATAAAGATATTATACATCCAAAACTTATTCATTCTGGTTTCAGCGCACTACA
>Ga0208764_10000852_pt1 | contig 19699 bp, 14 predicted proteins | sample ETNtaG_18_FD_185762 | JGI IMG/M metagenome (GOLD analysis project Ga0208764, IMG submission 185762) | Marine microbial and viral communities from oxygen minimum zone, Eastern Pacific Ocean - ETNP201302SV91 (SPAdes) (version 2) | ecosystem: Environmental > Aquatic > Marine > Oceanic ... | reverse complement strand
AGTAACGCCCACTAGCTCGTGGAATGTTTCGGCCATTGGGCCAGCAGCCTGTCCAACTTGGGCATCAATGACTAGGAATCTCTCAGAGGCATTTGCAATCCGGGCAATCTCGAGCAACTCATCCTTCAACTCCCCATCAAGGCTGTCCCTTCCAGCAGTATCTATGATCACGACATCAGAAGTTCCCACTTTCTTCAGGCCGTTCCTGACAATTTCCGCTGCAACCTTAGACTCCGGCTCTCCGTAAACCTCTACACCGGTCCCTTCAAGCATCTGACTCAATTGCTCGAATGCCCCTGGGCGGTGAACATCTGCCTCTATCACCGCTACCTTTGCACCATGGCTCCTTCTCCACCAATCTGCTAGTTTGGCAGTAGTTGTGGTTTTGCCCTGGCCATACAGTCCAACCATTAGGACAGTCTGATTGTGGGGCCTTATTTCCCTAGGGGGGCCAAGAATCCGCACCATCTCCGAGTAAATCAGATTCATTGCATGGGTCTCTAGTTTAATCCCTGGACGAGGCTCATCCTCGGTCATTCCTCTTTCGACTCGCTCTGTGAGCTCCTTAGCCTGCCTCACATTGAAATCCGCTTCCAGAAGTGCCCTTCTGAGTGATTTGCTGAGGTCCTTGACTGTATCTTCGTCAATCTTCCTCTTTCCCTTCAGAAGTCCTATCGAACCTAGAACTCTACGCTTGAATCCCTCTAGCGCCATGAGTTTCGGCACCAATCGTGTGGTTTGAACATTGTCTGGCCGACAAGGGAGATGAAGGTCGCGTAATATGCGCTGTACTGAAAGGGAACCCGTCATGGGGGGGAATATGGCTGAAGCGCCCATCGAGATGTGGGAGATGCAGGTAGCCTTCGCAATCGGTCTTTTGGGGATATACGTCGGTTGGAGGGGAACTATAGCAAAAATGACCGGATTCTACGATTTATCCGGGGCCGTAAAGACATTGCTATACGGGATTATTTCAGGAGTCTTGGCTGCTTCAGCCATTGATGTCCTTATACTATCAGAAGTCAGAAATGAGACTCAGAACATCATCTCGATTAGTGCTATCGCACTAGTGATCGCTCTGGCCGAGTCTTCATTCACACTATTCGTACTTGGTCGCTCTAGAACCGTTGGATTGAGGGCCTGTGCCCCATATGGTTGGACACTCGGATTAGGTTTTGGAGCAATGCGTTCGGCACATCTGAACGTCCGATTATTCGATCCAGTAGTGTGGGAGGGAACTGGTTTCAGCATACCCAACATCGTTCTGGCGTTGCTTCTCACTGTGATAACCTGCCTTGGCCATGCATCAATTACTACGTGGCAGGGATCCAGAATGATCGAAAACAGCAGATTCCGACCAGTAGTTTACGCTTCCATCGCACGCTCTGCTCTGATTCTTTCCACAGTTCTCACAGTCTTCTTCCCTCCGACTCTGGCACTAGTAGCCCCCATTGTGGCGTGGTCTTGGTTCCCTGCCCAGGAATCATGGCTGCCATCCGGACTCACTCCTTCTGCAAGACAGGCGTATAGGAGAACAATCCGGCAAGCGGAGATAATCAAATCCAAGGCAGACAGTAGAATAAGGGGAAAGCTAGTCGATTCCGAGGAATAGTGCAGAAAAAGGCAATTTTCTCGATTTTCCAGCCATGGCGCAGGATTATATCCAATTCACATATTCATTTGGCCGAATGCGAGTCATTATCGCAGGTGCCGGCGAGGTCGGCCGGGGTGTCGCCGCCGCGCTACGAGGTGAGAAGAGGGGTGTAGCGATGATTGACCCGGATCCCAATGCAATTAGTGACTCGCAGTCTTTGGATTGCCTCTTGATTACTGGAAACGCACTCTCTAGGGACTCATTGGTAAGGGCCGGAATCAGCGACGCAGAAATCATCGTTTTCGCTACAAACGATGACAACGTGAACATTCTGGGTTGCGCATTCGCAAAACGAGTATTCAGCGAGCAGGTAGGCGATAGAACAGCTTCTGGACTTATTACGATAGCTAATGTTCGCGATTCTGAAATCGCACATCCTTCAAGGGGCGCGGGACCATTGGAGAACTGGGCTCGAACAAACTTCGTCGTCTCACCCTCCACCGATGTCGTCGAACAATTGATTTCTGGTTTGGTCGCACCATCGCTTTCTGACATTATCCCCCTAGGTGACAATGCATGGATTGTCGAATCTAGCGTATCGATAGACTCGCCACTGATCGGTTCGACAACTGGAGATGCAAACTCTAGGTCGCGTTCAGACCCGGACTATCCTAGGATCATCGCTATGAAAGAACAAGGAAGCAAGGGACGGATTGTCTCTGGAAATGAAATAATTCAGGAAGGCGACATGCTGGTTTTCGTTATCGGCGCGACCAAATTCTTCGGGGAGGTCGCTAGAATGGTCGGAGATGTGGACTCAGAGATGCCAGAGAAGCCTAGGGTTGCTATTTTCGGTGCAACAAACTTTGGGAGCAAACTGGCAGAGCACTATCTGAGCAAAGGCTCTAATGTAGTGATTATCGAGCCCGACTTGGATGCGGCAAATGCAATAGTCGGCTCACGAATAGGCGTAAACAAGCGTCTCGATGTGATTCACGGTGACCCTCAAGACGAGGACTTGCTCAGGGAGCTCGCTGTAGAGGATCATGATATTGCAATTTCTACTCTGAGTGATGACAATCTCAATATTTCAATCGCAATGAGGACATTTGACAAAGGCGTTTCTAGGACTGGATTGATTCTGAAGGACAGAGCACTTGTAGAGGCCATACAGAGAATTGGTCTTAGGCCTGTTAGCAAGCGTAGAGTAGCTATAAAGTCAATTCTCAAAGCAATCCACATGCACGTCCCAGGCCTATACGAACCAATTCCAAGGATCCCATCCCTAGTATCAATGTCTGCTGAAATCAACCCCGGCAATTCACTTACGGGCAAAGAATTGGGCGAAGTTGAGGACATTATTGGGGCGAATCTCGTAATGCTGGAGAGGATTGGTGAGGATGGATCCTTCAACCATATCCTTGAAGACGACATTGGCTCCTTGGAAGAAGGCGACCGAATCTACCTAATTCTAGAAATTGATGATGTAGGGAAGGCCGAGGAGTCACTACGGAGCTAGTATGCGCTGGGAGGTTGTAAGCCTAGTTCTTGGATGGACCATTGGTTTGGTTTCATTGCCTTTGGCCGTTGTTGGATTCTACAGCCTTTATTTTGAGGGTCTAGAGCCCGCAATCCGTACATTTGCAATCCCTGCCCTGATTTCGATTTTTGCCGGATACGCACTCGTTCTCCATTCTCGTGTTTCTGACCCTTCTGCAAGGGTGAGGGACAGAGAGGCATTTGCCTCAGTCGCTTTGGGGTGGATACCTGTGGTTATTGTGGGGGCACTGCCTTTTTGGCTGGGGGGGATGTTCCATGGGCCCTTCGGCGAATATTGGGACCCGGGCCACGAGAATTCGATTAGCCAGATATTGTACGGCCTACTACATTCGTGGTTCGAGTCAATGTCAGGTTTTACTACCACTGGTGCCTCACTTGTAGATCCGGCCACTAGTCCTGTTTGTGGCTCCGGAATAGCCGGAATAAATGAATTTCAAGGAGACTGCCTGGGGAGTCAGAGGAAAAGCCTCATTCTTTGGCGCTCAATATCTCAGTGGATCGGCGGAATGGGGGTAATTATGCTAGGGCTCCTAATTTTCTCAAGGGCTCTCGGTGGAGGCATGGCGCTAGCTAGGGCTGAACTAACCGGTCCCTCGGTTTCGAACCTTGGAACGACCCTAGAGGGAACCGCCCGGAAACTATGGGCCATTTACGTAGGCCTCACGCTTCTAGAGGCAGTTCTGCTGTTTCAGTTTACAAAGATGGGTTCTTTTGACTCGATTAACTATGCTCTAACGACAATGCCGTCGGGCGGGTTTGGAACCACAGATGAGGGAATAATGCAATTCAATGACGCCATCATTGAATCGATCGTAATGGTATTCATGCTACTTACGTGCATAAACTTCAGCCTACTGTATTTTGCATTCTCGGGTAGGTCAAACGACATCTGGAAGGACGAAGAACTCCGGACATATCTGCTAATTGTTTTCATTGCATGGATTGCAATGGCGATAAACATCTATCGCTCGGATGATCTGGGTTACAGTTTCTTGGAATCAATCCGGCACTCCATTTTCCAGGCCATTTCGATTACCAGTACTGGATTTTCTAGTGCCGACTTCTCCGATTGGCCGGTCTTCAGCCAGTTTGTCCTGCTCCTCTTGATGATTATCGGCGCCAGTGCAGGATCGACGGGCGGCGGCCTCAAGGTTCTTCGAATCAGAATCGCATTCGAACTGGCAAAGAGAGAAGTAATGAAAATTATTCAGCCACGGAGGGTTGTTGCGATTAGATTCAACCGTTCCGTAGTTGATGAGCAAAGGGTCTGGATTATTCTGGGAATGGTCAGCTCCTGGATGGTCTTAGTCACTGCTTCCATGCTGACAATTTCTTTCCTAGAGCCAAATCTTGACATGGATGACGTATTATCCGTCTCCATCTCATTACTCGGCAATACAGGGCCTGCATTGGGTGATTTCGGCCCTTCTGGAGCCGCTTCATCATGGGCTGCCATGAGCACACCCTCTCTTCTTGCATCCACCATGCTGATGTGGCTAGGTCGACTTGAACTTCTCACAGTTCTAGTGCTCCTTCATCCAAGGACTTGGGATTCAGACTAGCCGAATCTATCTAGGGTCGGCTGGGTTTCATCTTCGACTTGACCATCGACAGTCTTTGATACTATAATTTCAGCACTCTCATCAGGTCCTTCTTCCTCGAATAATTCCATTATCTCTTTTGCACTCTTGCTAGATTTTGGAATCCCGTGGATGGCAAGATGATCCTCTGCGGACAAGCCGATCTTCTTTGCAACGCTGAAATCACTCTCAGATCCACCTAGGCTCGAATTATGGATTGCGAGCAGAGTCGGCCACAGGTCTTCTCTAATCGACGCGCGACTCGCTCCAAATTCACCAGAAAGACTGGAAATCAGACCCCCTGTCCGCCAAGACTCTCCACCCCTCCTTAGAAAGTCCGGGAAACTGACGAATACCTCATTCTCACTTCCCGCCTTCGAGCCAGAAGCTATGGCTTGGGCAGGCAATGCTGAACCCCAGTACCAGGACCTGAATGCCCGATTGGTGAATTTTGTGGCAAGATATGAATCAGATTTGCACATAGCCCCTGAAATTTCCTCCAAACTGGAAGCAGCCATTATCGACTGGTTGTTCCAAGCGAACCAAGCCAACATCTCATCCGGATCCTTGTCGGAGTTCCGGACAATCTTGGAAATACTCGCGCCTGATCTAGTCGTGTATGCTCTCTTTAGGGAATTGAAAACGTTGATCTGCGAGTCCCTTACGACTGAATCAGAGAGGTCTTGGACCGAACTCATTTCTATGTGGCCATCAACTACGCATGAAAGCGACTGCAGATCCCTGACTAGGGCCCTGAGATCGCCCGGATTTCCGTCAATTAGAGCATTGAGAGACTCGGGATCGATGCCGACTCCCTCAGAATCCAGAACTCTGAGCGCTATTCTTCGGAGGTCAGACCGCTCTACCCTCTCGAAAATGACATTCTCCGAGACTCTCAGAACCCTATCTCTGTTGGATCTCCAATTTCCACCTCGCCCCCATAGCTTCATTGGGTCATTGCAGGTCATTATCACTGGATTTTTGGTATTTTTTAGTAGGTTGAGAAGCTCTGCCTTGCCGCCAGAGTCGCCCCTCAAAACGGCCCCATCATCCTCGGCGCCCATAGTCTTCTCAATACGCTCCTCAGAGACCTTGGCGAATCCCCCACTGAGATGGTCCACTTCGTCAAGCAGGATCACAGTCCTACTGGTCGCAGCGGATTCCATTGAGAAATGTTCGAGCGAGAAATTCTGAGATCCCCTCGTTGCTGAGCCCCTAATCGCAGCTGCATTCCTTTGCTCAGAAGCATTCAGTTCAACAACCGTCCACCCTCTTTCTTTGGCCAACGCATGTGCTAGGGTAGTCTTACCGACACCCGGTGGTCCCGAAAGAAGTAAACCTCTCTTTTTCGGCACCTTTCCAGCAGACCAACTGTCTAACCACAGCTTGACCCTTCTCAACCTGTCCCCGTTCCCCTCCATCTCTGATAGTGTGGTAGGGCGGTATCGCTCTGTCCAATCATCTGGTCTGATGCCTCCCTCCACAGACATAGATGCCCTCGGCGACACTTGAAGATTAGCCTAGAATAGAGATTGCAGAGATTTCGAAGTAAGACTCTCAACCAGAGTATCGATGTCAACACGAACCTGCCTCTGGTCATCCCTTCTTCTGATTGTCAATGTGCCGTCATCAAGAGATTGGTGATCGACTGTAACAGCCCAAGGGACTCCAATCTCATCTGATCTTGCGTACCTTCTCCCGATCGATCTGCTAGTGTCAATTTCAGCGAAAATGCCAGAAGTCGAGCTAATCCGCTCCAAAACCTCTCTTGCCATTGCCCCCATTCCGTCCTTGTCGAAAAGTGGCAACACCACTAGGTCATAAGGTGCCACAGAAGGTTCCAGAGCCAAGATTGTGTACGCCTCTCCTTCTTTTTCCAATTCAAGATAGTTGTGATCGAGGATATGCCAGATGATTCTGTCTATCCCGAACGCCGGTTCGATTACGTGCGGTGTGAAGTACTCTCCGGAAACTACCGATTCTTGAAGACATCTTGTCACCATCCCCTCTTCGATTTCTACTGTCGTGCCATCAGCAAGTGTAAGTGTAAAGGGGATGTTTTCAGGCAAATCAGTCAGTTCAGATAATGCTGCTGAAACGTCCGAAGCCCTTTCCCTGAAAGCCGGACCGATAATCGATCCCACTGGCTTTAGGGCCTCACGACTCTCATTGACGGGGGTTTCGAAGTTCCTCCACCCCCTCAATAGCCCAGACTTGGAATACTTCTCGTGAGACTCCAAATCGTGACACGTCCTATTGGCTATCCCGACAACTTCAATCCACCCGTGCTCACCACTGAGTTCGCAGTCCCAGCAGTCCGATGCGTAATGCGCCATCTCAGTACTAGCGTGCTGCCTGAACCTAACTTTTGCGGGATCGACCCCGACATCTTCAAGGAACTGCATTGTCATAGCTAGGAACCAAGCCACAGTGGGATGCTTCACAATTCCAGTCTCGAACGCTTCTTCGATTGATACTTCTACCTCACTCGAGAGGGGCCCATCGGGATCGGGGAGCATGATGACCCTTCTTTGCCATCTGCTCAAATCAGTAGATGGCGGTTTTTCCGGGTCAATGAAATACTCCAATTCTGCCATATTGAACTCCCTGAGCCGAATCATTCCCTGACGTGGGCTAATTTCATTCCTGTATCCCTTTCCAGTTTGCATCGCTCCAAATGGCAACCTCTGCCTGAAATGCCTGTAGAGTGCTGGATAAAGCATGAACATCCCTTGCGCAGTCTCTGGTCTCATGTAAGCAGACCTTGAGCCACCCATTGCACCGATGCTAGTTTGAAACATCAGATTCATCGGAATGGCTCCCGACCAGTCCTGGGAACCACAACTGGGGCACTTCACCCCATTCGTCGAAATCAACTCATCAAGAGCCGAAGAATCCAGGGTCTCCGGGTTTTCATGGACTTTGTCAAGAAGTTGATCACTTCTGAATACCCCACCGCAGGATTTGCACTCCGACATCTTGTCATTGAATTCTCCAACATGACCACTTGCAACAAGAACTGACTCCGGGGTAATTGTAGGCGAATCAATTTCCACCACATTCGGAACCTTTCCCCAGTGCTCAATCCATGAATTAACTACGCGTCGCTTAATTCTGGCTCCCACCGGCCCGTAGTCGACCAGTCCAGAAACTCCGCCATATATCTCGAAAGATGGGAGCACAATACCCCTCCTGCGAAGCAGAGAAGACAACCTCGACATCCTTCCTTTGTCTTCCATATGGCCAACGACAACCAATCGTGGTTTTCAAGCCATCCTAGTGAAAAGGGCTATTGTCGCGATTGAGTAGCCATGACTAGTTTTCCCGCCACAATAAGCCAATTTGGGACGATTTTCTGAGAAGCATTCATTTATGCAATCGATACCCTGAAACGCAAGGTGGTTTGAAAAAAATGCCAGAAATTACGTATGTCTCCGATATTTCTGAGACCGAGGATATTCTGGAAAAACTCTCACCTCCTGTGAGAAATTGGTTTCAAGACAAGTTTCCCGATTTCACTGAGCCTCAGAAAGTTGCCATCCCCCAGATTCTGTCCGGAGAGCACCTGCTACTATGCTCACCTACTGGTTCTGGAAAGACATTGACGGCTTTCCTTTCAATTATTGACGACTTGGTTCGGAAATCATTAGAGGGAAAGCTAACAGATACTGTGCAATGTATCTACATCTCGCCGATAAAGGCTCTAGCAAACGATATCCAGAAGAACCTCATAGGTCCTCTTACAGAAATAAAGGAGAGGTTCCTACCTGGTGGTGCCCAGGAAATCAAAGTAGGCCTCAGAACCGGTGACACACCCCAGAGAGAAAGGGAGAGGATGCTGAGGAAACCCCCTCACATTCTGATTACTACTCCAGAATCATTAGCCCTCGCCCTCGCATCGAAGCGTTTTCGTCCACTTCTGAATGATTTGCAATGGTTAATTGTCGACGAGATGCATTCCCTTGTGCCTTCAAAAAGAGGTACACACCTGTCTCTGAGTCTTGCACTTATGGACTCAGTAGTGGACTCCGATGTTCAGAGGATTGGTATTAGTGCAACAATGGAGCCCCTTAGCGAAGTGGCAGAGTTCCTAGTCGCCAGTGACTCCAGGGAGGACCAAGGAAATCAACAGAGAGTCTCGATAGCCAAGATTTCAGGTTCAAGGAAACTAGATCTGGACATCATCCTCCCCACTCCAAGATTCACATCAATACCCGTCAAGGAGGTGCTGGATCACAATATCGATAGAATCAAGGAACTAGTCGAGGCCCACACTACAACCCTTGTTTTTGTGAATACTAGGAACATGACTGAGACGTTCGTACAACGCCTGAAAGTTGCAGGAGTTGCGGGCGTGGAGGGGCATCATGGATCAATGGACAAAACCATTCGGCTAGATGTAGAACAGAGGCTCAAAGACGGAATGCTGAGGTGCGTGGTTTCTTCTTCGAGCCTGGAGATGGGGATAGACATCGGCTCAGTTGACTTGGTAATACAGGTTGGCTCCCCGGGTTCCATTGCCACGGCACTACAGAGGATAGGTAGAGCGGGTCACCAGGTAGGAGGCCTACCAAGAGCACGTTTCCTACCTACCTCCTCCCATGATCTGTTAGAGATTGTTGCTCTACAGAACGGCATACTGTCAGGAAATATGGATCTGCTTAAGTTCCCACAGAATTGCCTAGACGTATTAGCACAGTTCCTAATAGGATTGACAATTATCAGGGAATGGGACATCGACGAAGCCTACGAACTGGTTCAAGCATCGTGGCCCTATCGTAATCTTCCCTATGACGACTACATCGAAGTACTAGACCTCTTGGAAGAGGAGAAAAGAGTTTGGGTCGACTGGGAGGAGAATCGCTTCGGAAAGCGAGGCTATGCCCAAATGATTTACTACACAAATATAGGTACCATTTCTCCAGACAATAACTACCTGGTCTTCACTTCAGATGGTACCCTAGTCGGACAACTCTCATCTTCATTCGTTTCGAGCATGAGGAATGGTGATGTTTTCTTGCTGGGCGGCTCAACATACAGGGTTGCTAGCGTAATAGGAACAAGGGTGAACGTAACCCCAGCAACCGGATTCCGGCCCACCATTCCCTCGTGGACCGGCGAAGCTATGAGCAGGACTAGCGAACTAAGCGATGAGGTCCTCGGATTGCTGAGTATCCTATCTATACAATATAGAACTGGAAATTCAATCACTCCGTTCCTAGTCGATGTCATGGGGCTCAATAAACCGGTAGCCAACGCTCTATCACAGTTCCTTGACGAGCACTCTGCGACTACCTTCCAGGTCCCTTCTCAGGATCGGATCCTAGTAGAGCAGGTAGCAGCCCCTCTGCCGACCTATGTCGTTACAACATGTAGAGGCAGGGCCTTCAATCTAGCACTAGGTTACCTCTTTGCCGGAATGGCGGCCAGAGACGATATCATCGTGCACGAACTCTCGTTCGATGAGAATGGATTCATGGCAAAATTGAGTCACGAGGTCGAGGTTTCCCTGATTCCCGAAGTCTTCCGCGGCAAACGTAGCGAGGAAATTCTAAACAAGTACCTCATAGATTCACAGCTATTCGCAAAACGATTCCGCGAGGTCTCATCTAGAAGCATGCTCAATCCCCGGAGGATTGGGGCCGAAGAAGTTAGTCCCAAGCAGTTCCAGATCAAAGCAGAACAGATCATGAACAGGCATAGGAAGATGGATGAATCAGTAATCGTTAGAGAGGCGATGAATGAGATTCTTACTACTGACTTGGGAATGGGTCAACTAAGACAATTCATAGAGAGAATGGATGGCGAGGACGTCCGCATAGTCCATCGTAGGGTCAAGATCCCTTCCCCCCTGGGCCTAACTCTATTCATGTCCTCTTTCGAAGACCTACTTTCACTCAGAACACGCGCATATCTGATCAAAGACGTAGATCCTGAGATTCTCAGGCGTCTTCTGGGGGCAAGGTCGCTAGCAACTGAGCTTGACAAGGAAAAACTCGGTGATTACTACCAATCCAAGGTTTCGATACCAACAAGCGCCAATGAACTTCTCAGGCTGATGGACATGGGCGGCGGCCTAGAGAGACAACTCACTCATCCATTGTATAGCGACAAGCTGAAGAATATCGAATTCGAAACATTGCGTGGCTGGGTCCACGATCTAGCAGAGAGAGGCCTAATCACCAAGGTCAGGGGGACCGGCCTAGAGAAGATAGATGGCAAGTGGTTCTCAATGAGGATGACCGAGGTCCACGGAACTCTGGGTTGTCTCGCGGTAGCAGGAGCAGCTGAGATGGATGATCTCAGAGAATTGTATACTGGCGGTCTGAACTATGAGATCGGCGAAGGTTATGTTGGCGGGGAGCCATCCAATTGGAAAAAGAAATCACTCTCTGACCCAATGGACTGCCTCAGGCTCAAACTCCTAGATATGTTGGGATCAGAGGGCCCCCAGACAATTGAATCACTCAGCGCCCGTCTGCCTTTCCCGTCTGCCCAAGTAGAATCAGTGCTACAGGAACTAGAGATGCGAAACCTAGTCTCAATTGGTTTCTTCACTCAAACAGACGAGGGAGAGTTCATACTCAGAATAGATGAGTATAGAATTACAGGCGGGGAATTCAATGTAATTGACTACCGAACCCTTCAGACATTGATTTTGAACAAGTCATTTTCTAGGTTCTCAGAACCAGCCGATGCAATTCGCAATCTGACATTTGTTCAGAGGAGGGAGGAGTTGCTGCATCGAGTTGAGAACTACAGATTCCGTGATTGGAAGGACATTAAACACGATTCTGACGTTTTCAATGGTAGATTACTTCACAATAGGGTCGGATACACCCTCAGTGAAAAACTACCAATGCTCATGGGACTTCGTTCAGAGCCATGGTTCGGGCCCCTGGAAGAGGAGCTGATTGAGAAGATCCCAGAAGAGGGGATATCCCGAAATGACCTATTCTCGGAGTATCCCAAGGGCAAGGAGAATGCACATATCCAGAGGAGCCTAAAGTCCGCCCTCTCGAATATGGAGAGGCAACTAGTGGTGGCGAAGCAATTTGTCGACGTCCCTAATAGAAAGAGGTCAATGGCCATATTCAAGAGGCTGCACGGTAGGATCAAACCATTACCTTTCGACAAAGCCCTAACTCAATTAATTGCCCGAATAGGCCCTGTTCGCCTACATACTCTGAGGCTTTTCGTCTCTCGACCCGTGGAGGAACTGGCCGACACACTTCGGGATCTTGAGAATCGAGGATCAATTGCTAGAGTCGTTGCACTACAACCAGATCCAACAGACTATTACGCTTCCCATGAAGATGCCGAAAGCCTCCTCTCGCCTATACCAGAGGATAGGAAGATGCGCATTCTGGCGCAATCAGACCCATTCAGCAGCCGATTCATACAGGAGGTCAGACTTCTCCTAAAGCAAGGATGGTACTACCCGGTCTTCAAGGGAGTTGATCCAATTGGCAGAGTCCTTATGTTCGTCGTGAACGACTACTTGGAAATTAAGGACATCAACATCCCGCATTCATATCTGGATGATTTCAAGAATACCTTCGCTGAATTGCTAGATAACTACAGGGACCGTCTCGTGGACGTTTCCGTACTTCATGCCTTCAACGGCGTCCCAGTCCACGACTGTGATGAGAACATCCAACAAATTCTATCCGAATTGGGATTCTCATCAATGGGCGATGGAGAACGGTATATCAGAGGGGGAGTGGTGGAACCAAGATCGAGAAAGGAAATAAACAGGATGCTTTTCTTCCACCACTCAATTCACCAAAATAGTAGGTGGGAGAACGAGACCATCGCACTCGAGAATACCACAGAACTGCGTGACGACTTCTCCCTCAGGGGACGATGCGAGATGTTCAGAGTAAACCTTGACTCGATGGTCGCGGCTCACCAGTTGCATCAAGGATCAAATCTTCGAGGTCACCTTGTTTGGGCACGATATCCACACTTTCAGAGGCTCCTATCTATTCGGAACGTACCCACTGATCCAGAAGACGAGGAGACTCTTCAGTTCTTCAGAGACACAAACGATCCAGATTTGTTCATGGAAAGGAATGCAATGTCGAGGTCAGAGTTCCGCAAAATAGTATCACCTCTGGTGAGAAGCGGCCATCTAATACAAGATTATCGAGGTGGCTTCCGTACGGTAGAACCTCTTCATAATGTGGATCTGTGGGATGCAAAAAGAAGGTATCTGAGAACGTTGGTGGAGGATTACCCAGTAATCTCTCTAAAGCAAGTAGAGAGACTTGCCGGCTCTTCTTTCACACCCGAGGAGATTAGCGATGTGATGCATGATTTCGAGGATGATGGGACTTTGATCAAGGGATTTCTTGTGGATGATCTCCAGGATATATGCTGGGGGCGGCTAGATATGCTGGAGGGAGAGGAGAGGATTAGCCGAACTCGTGACTTGGTCATACCCCCATCTGACCCTCTGATACACTATTTCGGAAGCCTGCTCCGAGAGAGATTCGGCTTTGGATCTGCATACCTAGTATTCCACAAGGAAGACCCAATTGCCGCATTCAAGGCTAATACGAGAAACAATAAGATCGAACTCACCGACTTCGTAGGAGACTCTGAGCTGGAGAAGGAAGCAATCAGAGTGATGAAGGAATTCGCCTGGGAGCACGATATGCCCTTATCGGGGAAACTTTTCGAAAGAATCAGGTCAAGAATTGTCTAAGTTTTACTAATGGACTCATGACCTTAGTTACGTGTTTATGAAGTTCAGGCAGTAGATCGAAAAGGGCCAGTGCCATTAGGAACATTGCAAATAGGCTGGCTACCTTCGCAGCATAGCTATGGGCAAACTCAAAGATTCCCATCCCTGCCATACTCCATACCGGATAGGTGTCTGTAAGCCAGACAATTCCGGCGTTCCTGAAAACATTCAGGACGTGTATAGTTGGTATGGCAATAACTAGTGCGCGTGCACGCCTCTTCCAATGAACTGATTTTAATGCAACAATTGCCCCGATGAAGACTGCCATCGACTGGAGAGCAGAGCAAGCCAGAATGAAGTAAACCACCGATTCCCCCTCATCGTTAATCATTGGCGCGTAAAAGCCACCCTCTCCCAGTGGTTCGCTAAGAACAAACCGATTTCCATCCCAGTCAGAAACAGGGATTGCTACTTCCCCATGCCTCTCGATCATCATTGAACCTATTTCGTAACCACTAAAACCTGCAAACTCAAGCATTAACTCGGCACTAACTGCAGTGAATTGCACGAATGCCATATTTAGATAAGGAACCCCGAAAACAACGTAGTAGGGAATCATCGACCAAACTACGAATCCCCTCAGCCAGACAATGGTATCATCCTCACTGCCATCGGAAATCCACTCCCAATACGAAATTGCAAGCCCGGCCGGGAGGGCTCCAGCCGTCATGAAAATCAAAACGGGATCGGATATTTCTACGAAATGCCCCGAGTATAGATAGAAGAAGAGACCAATAAATGGCCATGAAATTATGGCGAGGCCTTTGGAATAAGTCTCAGAATGACGATGAAATGAAAATGACATCAGAACCAAACCAAGTGAACCGATCAATAGCTGCATGGTCACATCAGAGATTCCAAAACTTGTCGCAAATGTACCAACAACTGCCGATATCGGGTCCTCCATGACCTTCTTGCTCTCATCAACCCGTAAATAGGATGCCCCCTCCCGAACAATCGGACATATGGGTTTCGACTTCACTGAATTCGCGGAAGCATACGCCTCCTCTCTAGTGGAGACAATAGGAAACTTGCCCTTGTCGCAGATAGAAGAGTTCTGGCATCTAGTCGAGAAGGCTAGAAGTTCTGGCTCTACTGTACACTTCATTGGAAACGGCGGAAGTGCCGGAACCCCATCCCATAGTGCCGGCGATTGGTCAAAAGAACTGTCACTCCGAACAATATCCCATTCAGACAATGCATCATCTCTAACTGCGTGGGCAAACGACACTGATTACGAAAACGTGTTTGTCGGCCAACTTTCCACATTCATCCGAACCGGAGATGTGGTAGTAGGTTTCAGTGGATCAGGAAATTCTCAAAACGTAATTAATGGGATTGAATTCTCAAATGAGAAAGGTTGTAAAACAGTGGCAATAACTGGAAACTTTAGTGGATCGGGGGGAGGTAGATTAGCTAAAATAGCAGATTTGTGTATTTTGGTTCCCTCCCAGTCAATGGAGAGGATTGAGGATATTCAATTGGTAATCAATCACATCATAAAAGAGGCAGTAAAGTCGAATAACGGGTTGTGAGAAGATGTTGCCACCCCATCGGCACGACTCCACCCTTGAAGCCCCATTAATCCTCAGTGATTTGCCCGATAATCTAGATTGGGGTGGAAGAATTGCGTATCTGGATAGAGATGGGGTATTAAATCGCTGGAAGGAGAATTATGTCAATTCTCCCGATGATGTAGAAATATTACTCGGTTCGGGAAAGGCAATTACCAGTCTAAGGAGAATGGGTTTCAGGATTTGTGTAGTTACCAATCAATCTCCAATAGGGCGCGGCCTTTGGGGTCATGATGTCTTGGCGAATATTAATGAGAAGTTACAAGATCTCCTTCTCGAAGATGATCAAGGAGCCGAAATTGACATGATTCTGTATAGCCCATATTCCCCATCCGAGGGTTCTTGGTCGAGAAAGCCTAACCCCGGGATGCTTGAAGCTGCAAGACAAATTGTTGACTATGCTTACAGATTCCCGGGCAAGCCGAATAATCTCTCATACGGTGATGACTGGATTGATCGGCCAGACGAATCCGGCTCCATCCTAATCGGCGACCGGAAATCAGACATCATCGCGGCAGAGAGATTCGGAGTCAAAGGAATTCTATGCGATCCAGAATCAGGAATATCGGGAGTCATCGATCAGATCCTATACGAAAAAGGAGGGTGATTCATTGAGGCTGTGCCGTATCGGTCTCGATGACACCGATCATGTTGATTTTGGTTGCACAACTTCTAGTTTCGACCATCTTCTGACAGTGATCGACCAGTGGATGGTCTGCAAAGTAATCGAGAGAAGGCTAGTACGTCTTTGGCCGTTTGCCCGCAGAAGAACCCGTGGGAACGGGGCCCTTGGTGCGATTCTAGAGATTCCCGATAACGGGGCCGATGATATTGAAAAAATCTGCTATAAGTGGTTCTCGGAATTGTTGGAACAGGTTAGCAATCATCCACCTTCTGAGTTCAAAGCCTCTCCTTGCCTAGTAATTTCGTTTGACCAAACTCCTGATTATTGGTATTGGGACGCGGTCAGAAAACATGTCGATTCCGAAACATTGCTAGAAGATGCCATTCAGAGGGGGGCCATAGTGTTCCGCCCAGAGTCCACATTTGGAGTTGTGGGGGCCTGCGCTGCGATTTCCTGGGAAGACAATGGCAACTCTTCATGGGAACTAATCTCTTGGAGGGACGACTCCAGAATCGGCACACCGAGGATTGTCTCATCCGAATCAGTCTTGGAACTCGAAAAAAGGCACCCAGAAACTTTTCTTAATCGAGATCCTACCAAGGGAAAGGGAATGATCGCACCCCGAACTCCGTGTCCCGTCCTATATGGAATTCGTGGATCAACATACTCTGCCGTCGAAAAGGCGCATCATTGGCTTCAATCTAGGAAGGATGTAGAGACAAGCCACTCTTTCGCAATTCATAGAACAAATCAGCTCAGTGACGACCACATCGAGTCTTCTTCATCAGGCACTGTAACCTCATTGCCGAAGGAGACCAGGGGAGGGCATGCACACATTTCCGTATTCACTTCTGGAAAGGCAGCCAATCTCGTTGCTTTCTCAGAGGGTGGGCCAGTAAACAGACTCCTAAGGTCTCTAATTCCAGGGGATAGGATTTCTTGGTCGGGTTTGGTTTCTCCCGATGGATCTATACATCTGGAGAAAATAAAACTCGATTCTGCAACTGCCAGAATTGTAGGAAGGCCCGTTTGCTGCTCTAGAACGATGAGGAGTTCTGGCCGTGGACAGGGAATTCGTTGCTTATCGTGTGGGCGAATAGAGAGAAAATCATGGCACTGTATAGATTATGAGGCAGCAGTGGGGCATTCTGTTGGCGAATGGCAAGAACCCTCCCCATCCAATCGAAGACACCTGTCTAGACCCCTTTCCCACGGTTTTCCTGGGACAAACTGAAACGAGCCCCCCGAATCCGAAGCCATGGTCGGGCTTAGTGAGATTTTGGCTACATTCGTAATGATCGCAATTTCAGGTTATTTGGTGTGGACCCTTCTAGGAATCAGGCAACGAAGAATGAAATTTGCTGCAGAAGGTGGTGACGATTACAGTGGGGGGGCCAAGGAGCCCGAAGCACTGACCAATCCCGACGAAGAAGCCTTGGAAGACATGGACAATTTATTGGAACAGGCTGGATTCACTATGCCTGAGGAAGAATAGTCAGTAAGTATAATCCCTCTTAGTATCCTGCGAGTAATGTGCCAAAGGGAGTTAGGTCCTCTGAGAGGATACCTCGTCGCCCACCTCCCGACTTTCTCGAATCCGAAGCTTCTGTGATGGGGGGGGTAATTGAGGGCGGTTTTCTCAGCGTTGCTCTGGATGATTCGAACCAGTATGGCCCACATGCGATGATAATGCTACTTTTTGCTGTCGCTTCGGTTACGGCTATTCTTCTGTTGATTCCATCACTCTTCTGACGCTTCCCCTCTTGCAATTTCTATTGATCTATTCACTATTTGTACTGATGAACCAAGATGCGACTCGGGTTCGAACAAACCAGAAATTTCATCCTCATCAAATAGATTCATTATCGATCCTGAGTCCCTGCAGACGGCTTCAAGGTTAGAGCCCGACTCAACTGCAATCATTGAAGCAGACCTTAGAACTTCATGGGCCTCGTCCCTGGGCATTCCGCGATCGACCAATTCGAGCATGACCTTCTCGGCCATAATCAATCCATTTTGTGACCCTATGTTCTCCTTCATCTTAGCCCTATTAACTACCAAACCGGAAAGAACCCTGTCACATTTTGCAATCACGTCGTCAAGAAGTATCATGGAATGCGAAAGGGTAAACCTCTCGCTAGAGGAGTTTGCCAAATCCCTTTCATGCCACAATAGAGCGTTTTCGTATGAAGGAATAATCATCGAGCGTACAATCCTCGCTAGTCCGCAAGCATTCTCGGCAGTAATTGGGTTCTTCTTGTGAGCCATAGTGGATGAACCCACTTGTTTCTCTGAATCGAACGCCTCTGCAACCTCGCCTATCTCTGTCCTTTGGAGATTTCTAATTTCTTGCAGGATCTTCTCTATGCTCGTTGCAACATTGGCCATCCATCCCACCCATTCTATGTATCGATCCCTTCCAACCACCTGTGTCGTTGCAATTGGAACTTCTAAACCCAGTTCCCCTAGCACTAAGTCTTGCAATTCCAGAGCCCTTTCTCCCTGTGCTGCACCAGTGCCGACCGCGCCGAGGAATTTTCCTGTAATGCACCTGGATCGTATTTCCCTCAATCTCACCAGATGGCGCCTCATTTCATCAATCCAAACTGCAACCTTCAGTCCGAATGTAATAGGAACAGCCGCCTGACCATGGGTTCTTCCCAGCATCACAGTACTCTTTTCTCTCTCTGCGATTTCACACAAAGTCTCAATCAGTTTGAGGAGAGATTGATCCTGCAATACAATGCTGTCTTTGATTTGCAGTGCCACTGCGGAGTCGACGATATCATTGCTTGTTGCACCTAGGTGTACGCACCATCCAGCATCACCAGCTGCTTCAGCCATTGCCTTAGTTAGTGCCATTATGTCGTGTTTTGTCTCTGCTTCGAGCTCATCTACTCTGTCAGCAGTAACAATGCCTGGATCGGCAATCTCAGCAATTGCATCGTAGTCTTCCGGAGAAACTCTGCCCATCTTGCTGTGGGCCCAGATCAACGCTCTCTCGACTTCTAACGAACGGGCATGCCTTCCCTCTCGTGACCAGATTTCCTTGGCAACATCCCTTCCATACCTGTAATCCAAGGGGGAAACTGGCATAACTACGAGACTTCGGACCGGGGTCTCCTGTTTGAGTATAGCGATTTCATGTAAGACTGCAAGATTTGACTTCCAAGACCCCTCTTGAGCCACGCCAAATCACCTCTCCATCCAGTAGTATCTTCCTCTTCATGTGCGGTGCGTCTGTTACTATGGTCTCGAACTCCCCACCCTCTCCATCTAGGTTGAATCTGTATTCTCTAGATGCTTCTTTTAGTATCTCCAAGGACTCCCGATCTAAATTCCTACCAACCCATCCCGCATCCATCCCCTCGGTCGAAACAGATGTGAAGACTACTTCGAATCCATGCTCCACTAGTGACTCCATGTGATCGACCTGGTCTTTGTGCCAAAGGGGGCAGAACGATCTAACCCCCAGTCTTTCGCACATCCTCTCGATTCTGGTTTTCTGGTAGTCAGATCGAATAGCCCCGACTACTAGTCCATCAATTTCCAATGGTTCACTGTGAATCTCAAGATCATCGGGGATCTCCACTCCTTTAGGAAAAATTTCTTCGAATGGGAAAGAAGCAGTCGATTTCCCGGACAACGCAATCTCTAGATCATCAATTTCCCTTTCTTCCTCGCCGTTTGAAAAAACCGGCTTCCACGAAGTCCCAATGGAGGATGCCTGAAGCCCAGCAATCCAAGAATTCTGCATCTGGAACATCATTGAGTCTTCACCCCTAACCAGTACAGTGACCATTGAGACAACTTCCCATCCCTGGAGGCCTGCCCACCAAGCAGCATACGTTGAGTCCTTGCCCCCGGAAGCCAAAATCGCGACCCTCATCCTTCCACCGAACTATTTTGCACATAATGGACACCCGATTGAGTCTTCCCCCGACCAAGATTGATAAGAGTCCATTATGGCATGGGGCCGATAGCGATGCAGCCAAGCGGACGAGGATACGACCATGG
>Ga0208764_10000850_pt1 | contig 19722 bp, 17 predicted proteins | sample ETNtaG_18_FD_185762 | JGI IMG/M metagenome (GOLD analysis project Ga0208764, IMG submission 185762) | Marine microbial and viral communities from oxygen minimum zone, Eastern Pacific Ocean - ETNP201302SV91 (SPAdes) (version 2) | ecosystem: Environmental > Aquatic > Marine > Oceanic ... | reverse complement strand
CCATTATAAGGATTGAGCAATTAAGCCCATTCCCAAAAATTATTTTAGAAAAATATATAAAGTCATACAAAAAAGCAGATAGACTTATCTGGGCACAAGAAGAAAATCAAAATATGGGATATTGGTCATATATTTCCTCATTTAAATTAAAAAATATAGAATTGATGTCAAGAAAAAGAAGTCCTTCTCCTTCTACTGGATTTTTAAAAGTTCACTTGCAGGAACAGAAAGAGTTAATAAAAAAAATATTTAATTGATTAATTATGAAAAATGAAATAATAAAAATGATGGTTCCTGCTGTTGGAGAATCTATAACTGAAGTAACTATATCTTCATGGCTTAAAAAAGATGGTGAAATAGTTGAGTTAGATGAGGTAATAGCTGAAATTGATTCAGACAAAGCTACATTTGATCTTACTGCTGAATCTACCGGTAAATTAATAATTAAAGCTCAGGAAGGTGATACACTAGAAATAGGTGCTCACATCTGTTCAATTGAGGAAGGTGATTTTAAGATAATTGACAAAAATGATTCTGAAGAATCTGATGATAAAATAAATAAAGAAGAAAAAAAGTCAGAAGTTGTAAATGAAGAAAACATTGTAAATGATAGTGGCAGTAATGTGACACCTGTTGCAAAAAAAATTATTGAAGATAAAGGAATAGACATTACAAATATTAGTGGATCTGGTATTGGAGGTAAAATAACTAAAGAAGATGTATTAAATCTAAATCTAAATCCAGTTGAGAAGAAATCAGAATCTCCTTTAAGTCAAAACAGGGTTAAAATGACTCAGCTAAGAAAAACTATTGCTAGGAGATTAGTAAGTGTTAAAAATGAGACAGCAATGTTAACTACTTTTAATGAGGTTGATATGTCTTCAATTATGAAGTTAAGATCTAAATACAAAGAATCTTTTAAAGAAAAGTACGGAGTTAATTTAGGTTTTATGTCATTTTTCACTAAAGCATGTTGTATTGCATTAAAAGAATGGCCAGCAGTTAATGCAATGATTGATGGTGATGAAATTGTATATAATGAGAATTGTAATATTTCTATTGCTGTATCAACACCAAAAGGATTGGTTGTTCCGGTAATTAGAAAAGCTGAGACAATGGGTTTTGATAATATTGAAAATGAAGTGATAAGGCTTGCAACTAAAGCAAGAGATGGTAAACTTTCTATAGATGAGATGCAAGGAGGTACTTTCACTATAACTAATGGGGGAATTTTTGGTTCTATGTTATCAACTCCAATAATTAATGCACCACAATCTGCAATATTGGGGATGCATAATATTGTTAAAAGAGGTGTTGTAATAAATGATGAATTAGTTATTAGACCAATTATGTTTATTGCATTATCCTATGATCATAGAATAATTGATGGCCGAGAGTCAGTTAGCTTTCTTGTAAGAATAAAAGAGTTACTAGAGGATCCTTCAAGACTTATTTTGGAGATATAAAAATCCTCTTAGTCTAGACAACTTATATTCTTTTATAAAAAAGATTTATTTTTTTTTAGAATTTCTAAAAAGTTTAATAATTACATTTTATATTGCAAAATAAATTTCAATGCCTCGCGACAAGAGCATCAAGTCAATTCTTATCATCGGTTCAGGTCCTATAGTTATTGGTCAAGCATGTGAATTTGATTATTCAGGATCACAAGCTTCAAGGTCTCTTAGAGAAGAAGGTATAGAGGTAACACTCATCAATTCAAATCCTGCTACAATAATGACTGATTCAGTCACTGCAGATAATATATATCTTAAGCCTTTAACTAAAAAATCAATTATTGAGATTTTAGAGAAGCACAACATTGATGCTGTTCTTCCGACTATGGGTGGTCAGACTGCATTAAATCTAGCTATTGAGTGTGATAAAGCAGCTATATGGGAAAAGTATAATGTCAGAATGATAGGTGTCAATGTAGATGCTATAAACACAACAGAAGATAGAGAGCTCTTTAGACTTAAGATGAAGGAGCTAGATGTAAATGTTTGTAAAGGAGAGATAGCTAAATCATTTTTAAGAGGAAAAGAGATAGCTCAGGATATTGGATTCCCTCTTGTCATTAGACCTTCATTTACATTAGGTGGTTCAGGTGGTGGATTTGTGGAAGAAGAAAAAGATTTCGATGCTGCATTAAATCATGGTCTAAATAAATCTCCTATACATGAGGTATTAGTTGAACAAAGTGTTTATGGTTGGAAAGAATATGAATTGGAACTTCTTAGAGATAATATAGGAAATGTTATAATTATCTGTTCTATAGAAAATTTTGATGCGATGGGGATTCATACTGGAGACTCCATTACTGTGGCTCCAGCAATGACTTTACCTGATACTGTATATCAGGAGATGAGAAACTTAGCTATCAAGATGATGAATGGAATTGGAGATTTCGCTGGGGGATGTAATGTTCAATTTGCAGTCAATCCTGAGAATGATGATATAATAGGTATTGAAATTAATCCAAGAGTATCTAGATCTTCTGCATTAGCATCAAAAGCAACAGGTTATCCTATTGCTAAAATTGCTGCTAAACTCGCAATTGGGTATAATTTAGATGAATTAAAAAATCAAATAACTAAAACTACTTCAGCATTTTTTGAACCAGCTTTAGACTATGTAATTGTAAAGATTCCAAGATGGAATTTCGATAAATTTAAAGGTTCTGATAGAAGATTAGGACTACAAATGAAGTCTGTAGGTGAAGCAATGGGTATTGGTAATAATTTTCAAGAAGCCCTTCAGAAGGCATGTCAATCACTTGAGATTAAAAGAAATGGACTTGGTGCTGATGGCAGAGAACTTAAAGATCAAAATAAACTTTTAGAAAGTTTAAAAAATCCTAGTTGGAATAGGTTATTTCATATTTATGATTCTCTTAAGTTAGGTCTTCCATTTAATACTATTCAACAAATCACTAAAATTGATAAGTGGTTTTTAAATCAGATTAATGAATTAGTCCTTATAGAGAGAGAAGCTCAAAATTATAATTTAGAAACCCTTCCTAAAAATACTCTAAAACTAATGAAGGAAAAAGGTTATGCCGATAGACAAATTGCACATCTTCTTGGTTGTCTTGAAAGTGAAATTTTTAATAAAAGAATTGATTTAAATATCAAAAGGAATTATAAATTGGTTGATACTTGTGCTGCAGAATTTGAGGCCAAAACTCCTTATTACTATTCAACTTTTGGTGATGAAAATGAATCTAAATCGTCAGATAAAGAGAAAGTTATTGTAATAGGATCAGGTCCAAATCGAATTGGTCAGGGTATTGAATTTGATTACAGTTGTGTTCACGGTGTTTTAGCTGCTAAGGAGTGTGGATACGAAACAATAATGATTAATTGTAATCCAGAAACTGTCTCAACAGATTTTGATGTCGCTGATAAATTATATTTTGAACCTGTTTTTTGGGAGCATTTATATGAAATAATTTTACATGAGAAACCTATAGGGGTAATTGTCCAGCTAGGTGGACAAACCGCCTTAAAACTTTCTGAAAAATTAAATAAATATGGCATAAAAATTTTAGGTACTTCATATGATGCTCTAGACTTAGCTGAGGATAGAGGAAGATTTTCAGATCTTTTAAAAAAGAATAAAATCCCATACCCAGAGTATGGAACTATTGATTCAGCTACTGATGCAATAGAATTATCTAAAAAAATAGGGTTTCCTTTATTAGTAAGACCATCTTATGTCCTGGGAGGACAATCAATGAAAATAGTCATAAACGAAAAAGAATTAGAAGAACATGTTGTAGATCTTATTAAAGATAAACCTGATGGTAAAATTCTTTTAGATCATTTTCTAGAAGGAGCAATAGAGGCAGAAGCTGATGCAATTTGTGATGGTGAAAATGTATATATCATTGGAATTATGGAACATGTGGAACCAGCAGGTATTCATTCAGGAGATTCAAATGCTGTTTTACCTCCTTATAGTTTAGGTGATTTTGTTATAAATCAAATAAAAAAATATACTCATAAAATTGCTTTGGAATTACAAACAGTTGGACTCATTAATATTCAATTTGCTATAAAAGATGATAAAGTCTATATAATAGAAGCAAACCCAAGAGCTTCACGCACAGTTCCTTTTATATCTAAAGCATATAGGGAGCCATATGTTAATTATGCTGTCAAAGTTCTGCTAGGAAATAAAAAAGTAACTGACTTTAAAATGAAACCTTACAAAAATGGATATTCAATAAAAGAGCCAGTTTTTTCTTTTGATAAGTTTCCTAATGTTAATAAGGAGTTAGGACCTGAAATGAAATCTACAGGTGAATCTATATATTTTATTGATGACTTGATGGACGATTATTTTTTAGATATTTACTCTAAAAGAAATTTATATCTTAGTAAATAATGTTTAAGTTTTTTCTGATAATTTTTATAATAATTTATGTTATTTACAAGATTTCAACCTTTCTTATTAAAACTTTTATAGGACAGTCAGTTAAAAACTTTAAAAAGAACAGCAAATCAAAAAACAAAGGAATTTTAGACGAGGAGGGTGATTTTATAGATTATGAAGAAGTTGATTAAATACCTAACTTTACATCATGAATTGGTTTAATAGGAAACAAAAAAATATAAACACTCCTACGTCTCAAAAGAAAGAATTACCTGATGGAATGTGGTATAAAACTCCTGGTGGTTCAGTAGTTCATATAAGAGAACTTAAAAACAATTCATATGTTTGTCCTGAAGATGATTACCATGTTAGGGTTGGCTCTAAAGAATATTTTGAAATACTTTTTGATAATAAATCTTTTAAAGAATTAGATAGAGACCTTACATCCTCAGATCCTCTCAGTTTTGTTGACACAAAGACATATAAAGATAGAGTTAAAAAATCAGTAAAGTCAACAGGATTAAATGATGCAATTAGAACAGCTTACGGAAAACTTGATGGTCATAAAATTGTTATATCATGTATGGACTTTTCATTTATTGGAGGTTCAATGGGTTCTGTAGTCGGAGAAAAAATTTCTAGAGCAATTGATCATTCTTTAAAAAATAAAATTCCTTTAATGATTATATCTAAATCTGGAGGTGCTAGAATGATGGAATCAACATATTCACTTATGCAGATGGCAAAAACTTCTGCTAAGTTATCTTTATTATCTAAAAAGAAGATACCCTATATATCATTGATGACTGATCCAACTACAGGTGGCGTCTCTGCTTCTTTTGCTATGTTAGGTGATTTTAATATTGCTGAGCCTGGTGCATTAATAGGATTTGCTGGACCAAGGGTTATTAAAGAAACAATTGGATCAAACCTTCCAAAAGGTTTTCAAAGATCAGAGTTTTTAGTTGACCATGGTTTTTTAGATTTTATTGTTGACAGAAGAGATTTAAAGATTAAAATTTCTAAACTATTAAAGCTTCTAAAAAACTAAATTTTATTTTAAAAAAATTATATATATCAAATTTTTTCTGAATTATATTTGTCAAAATTTTAAGGAATTTAAGTGTCTTTAACAATTGCAACATCTGTAGTAGCCTTCTCAATAGTAATACTATTGCTAGTTTTTATATTATTATTTGCTCAATCAAAATTGGTACAATCTGGAGATGTAAATATTGTGATTAATGGTGACACTGAAAATCCAATTATCACATCAGCAGGCTCTACTTTACTAACAACATTATCAACTCAAAAAATGTTTTTACCATCTGCTTGTGGTGGAGGTGGTACTTGTGCAATGTGTAAATGTACAGTCACAGAAGGTGGAGGAGATGTGCTTCCTACAGAAGTTGGTCATTTGTCTAGATCCGAAAAGGCTAGCAATGTAAGACTGTCATGTCAGGTAAAAGTAAAGCAAGACATGAATATCGAAATACCTGAAGAGATTTTTGGTATTAAAAAGTGGGAGTGTGAAGTTGTATCGAACTATAATGTTTCAACTTTTATTAAAGAATTTGTTGTAAAGTTACCACCAGGAGAAACTCTAAATTTTGAATCTGGAGGTTACATCCAAATTGATGTTCCAGAGACAGAAATTGATTTTAAAGGTATGGATATTACTCCTCACCCTGAATTAGGACATAGTAAAGATGTTTTCAAAGGTGATTGGGATAAGTTTAATCTTTGGCCATTAAAAATGAAAAATGATGAGCCTATATTTAGAGCATACTCCATGGCTAATCATCCTGCAGAAGGAAATATTATAATGTTAAATATTAGAATAGCTACTCCTCCATGGGATAGAGTAAATAATAAGTGGATGGATATAAATCCTGGGATATGTTCATCATATGTTTTCTCAAGAAAACCAGGAGATAAAATATTTATTTCAGGACCATATGGTGAGTTTCATATAAATGAGACTCCAAGAGAGATGATATATATTGGAGGTGGAGCTGGTATGGCACCACTTAGATCTCATATATTCCACTTATTTCATACTCAGAAGACAAAGAGAAAAGTATCTTACTGGTATGGTGGAAGATCTAAGAAGGAATTATTTTATATGGATCATTTTAGCAAAATTGAAAAAGAATTTAAAAATTTTAATTTTTTTGTTGGCCTTTCAGAGCCATTACCTGAAGACAATTGGTCTATAAAAAAGAAACTAGAAGATAAGAAAGATGGTTACGTTGGATTCATTCATCAAGTATTATATGATAATTATTTAAGTAACCATTCGGAACCCGAAGATGTTGAGTATTACCTTTGTGGACCACCTTTAATGAATCAGGCAGTGTTACAAATGCTAGAGGATATGGGTGTCCCAGACGAAAATATCAGATTTGACGATTTTGGAGGTTAGTTTCCCAGACTCTAAAAAAGTTTTTATAACATATCTTCTCTATACTCTCTTTAGAATACCCTCTTTTCAATAGTCCTTCTATTAAGTTTGGATAGTCTGAAGCATTTTTTAGCCCCCTAGGGAGAGAATTCCCAAGACCATCAAAATCAGAACCAAATCCTATGTGATTATCCCCAACTAAGTTATTGATATGATCAATAGCATCAAGTACATCATCTATATCTGCGAATGGGTTTTTGTCTTTTATAAGTAATTCTCTGTACTCTAAAACTTTAGAGTTAGATATTTCATATTTGTTTTTTAATCTCCAATTTTCTACTTCTGTATCGATTTCATTATATAATTTATTAGAATTATTATTTACAAACGATGATCCAAAATTCACTAATATGACTCCGTTATTCTCAGATATTAATTTTATCATCTCATCACTTACATTTCTTTCAAAACCTGGCGTTAAAAATCTTGGTGAAGAGTGAGATGCAATTACTGGCTTTGATGTAATCTTCATAATATCAAAAAATGCATCATCTGAAACATGAGAGACATCAATCATCATTCCAATATTGTTCATCTCATAAATAAGTTTTTTGCCAAATTCACTTAACCCTCTCCACTTTCTTTCTTCATCATAAGACGAGTCACATATTTGATTGTTTTTTGCGTGTGTTAAAGTTATATATCTGATCCCTTTGTCAAAAAATACCTTTACATTTTTAATTTCTTCTCCTATTGCCGACCCATTTTCCATACCCATTGGTAAAGATATTTTTTGGTTTTTAAAATTATCTATTACATCCTGGGGTGAAGAAGCATATTCAAAATCTTCATTAGATTCAATTATATTTTTAACTAATTCAATTAATGAATTAGCAAGTTTAAACGCTTCGTTTTCTGATTTATCAGATGGAATATAAATAGACATGAATGGAGAATCTAATCCTCCACTCTTTGCCTTAGGAATATCAAAGTCTCCACTAGAGTTTACTGCTAAATTAATATTCTTTTCATTAATTAGACCCTCTTTATGTAATCTATAGGGAAGGTCTATATGGCCATCTGCAATAATAATTTCTTTAGATAATTTTTGAGCTTGATCTTTCATTTTATCGACACAAGATGTTAACAATATTATTAAGATTATTATTTTTTTCATAAGCTTTTTGTAAAACCTCCATCGACAGGTAAATTAATTCCATTTATGTAGGCTGCATCCTTGCTACATAAGAATGAAACAGAACTAGCTATCTCCTCTGGCAGACCAAAACGATTCATAGGAATTTTTGACTTAAATTCTTTTTCAATTTCTTTTACTGATTTATTCTGTGAATTTGCATTTTGTTCAATTAGGCTTTTTAGTCTTTCAGTCATAGTAAATCCAGGTAATACATTATTTACAGTAATACCATCTTTTGCCACCTCATTAGATAATGTTTTTGCCCAACTTGCCATTGCCCACCTTACTGTATTTGATACACCTAAATTATCTATAGGAGATTTTACAGAGATAGATATAATATTAATTATTCTGCCAAATTTTTCCTTCTTCATGATAGGCAGTAATGCTTGAGTAAGAAAATGACTACAATATAAATGCATTGACATATACTTTTTAAAATCTGAATTTCGAGCTTCTGCTATTGCTCCTGGAGGAGGTCCTCCAGTGTTATTAACTAGAATAGTTGGTTTATGATTTTTGTTTAGATAATTATTAAACTTTTCTTCGAGGTCCTCTAAATTATTAAAGTCTGAAACAATATAATCATGTTTTTGATCATTGCTTATAGTTAACTGCTTTAGGGTCTTTTTCAATTTATCTTCATCTCTTGATAATAATGTTATAGATGCCCCTTGATTAGCTAGATTTAAGGCTATTGCTTTTCCAATCCCTTGCGTACTTCCACATACTACTGCTCTTTTACCTTTTAATGAAAGATTCATGTTTTCTTTTCTTTATTAATTATATTCAATATATGAAAAAAGAAGATGCTTTAAAAATGGATTCCATTGATCCAATTTCTGAGTTCAAAAATGAATTTAAGTATGGGGATAAATCACTGAAAGATAAAATATATTTTTGTGGTAACTCATTAGGACTTCAACATAATTCTGTAAAAGAAAAAATAAATTCACATCTTTATCAATGGGAAACTAATGCTGTGGAATCTCATTTTTCAGGATCTTACCCATGGGTTGAAATACAAAATAAAATAAAATTTATTCTTAAAGATTTTCTTGGCTGCTCTGAATCAGAAATAGCGATAATGAATGCCTTATCTGTAAACCTTCATTTATTATTGATTTCATTTTACAGACCAAATAAAAAAAAATATAAAATAATTATGGAAGAGAATGCCTTTTCTTCTGACAGATATGTAGTTAATTCTCAACTAAAATTACATGGTCATAATGAATCAGATCTTATCTTATTAAAAAGTAAAGACAATACTATAAGTGAGGAATATATTATTGAAACAATAGAAAGAAACAAGGATGAAGTCTGCATGGTATTACTACCAGGTATTCAATATTATACAGGACAATATTTTGACCTTCAACCAATATCAAAAAAATGTAAAGAACATAATGTAACTTTTGGTGTTGATTTTGCCCACGCTATAGGAAATGTGAAAATTAACCTCAAAGAAATTGATATAGATTTTGCTACATGGTGTAGTTATAAATATTTGAATTCTGGTCCTGGTGGGATTTCAGGTATTTACATTAATTCTCGTAACCTTAAAAATAATGTTTTCAGATTAGAGGGGTGGTGGGGAAATAAATTATCAACAAGGTTTGAAATGAAAAAACAATGTGATCTAGATAAGACTGCTGAAGGATGGCAGATTAGTAATCCTCCAATTATTTTACTTGATATTCATTTAGCTTCAATTGAAATTTTTAAAAAAATAGGTCTAGATAGTTTGTTCATAAAATCAAAATCTTTAACCAAATTTTTATACAAAGGTTTGACTGATATTTCAAACTATCAAGATTATTTTAAGATATTAACTCCTAAGGATCCAGAGAGAAGAGGAGCCCAACTTTCTTTGTACTTTTTAGAAAAATCAGAGATGATTTTTGAAAAACTAAACAATAGATTTGTAATAGATTATAGGAAACCAAATGTATTAAGAATAGCCCCGGTACCTCTTTACAATTCTTACGAGGAAGTATATGAATTTGTGAAGGAATTAGAGAAAATTCTAAATGATATTAAATAAGTATTTCTTCGTAATTTCTACCTTGATGATCTAACATTTTTTTACAAAAGCTATATATTGATTTGTCATCATAATTACATTCTTGATAGAGTTCATCTTGTGACCCATGTTCTATAATCTTATCAGGTATTCCAAGCCTTTGTATAGAGCTATTGTAATTATTATCTCCCATAAATTCTAATATAGCAGAGCCAAAACCACCAATTACACATCCATCTTCAACTGTTAAGATATACTTATGTTTTTTTAATATTTCATGTAATAGATTTTCATCTATAGGCTTAACAAACCTCATATCATAATGTGATGGGAATATGTTTTCTTTTCTAAGTTCACTTATTGCTTTTGTTACATAATTACCAATATGACCTATTGATAAAATTGCTATATCTTCTCCTTCACATAAAATTCTTCCTTTACCAACTTCAATTTTCTTCATATCTGTTTCCCATTCAAACAGAACTCCTCTGCCTCTTGGATATCTAATTGTAAAAGGACTATCGTTTTTAAGTTGGGCTGTATACATTAAATTTCTTAATTCTGATTCATCCATAGGAGCTGAAACAATCATATTAGGTATACACCTCATATAAGCAATATCATATGCGCCATGATGAGTTGGACCATCAGACCCTGCAACACCAGCTCTGTCTAAACAAAAAATTACAGGTAACTTCTGTATACAAACGTCATGAATTACCTGATCATAAGCTCTTTGCATAAACGTACTATAAATATTACAGAAAGGAATCATACCTTGAGTGGCAAGGCCAGCACTAAAAGTTACTGCATGTTGTTCTGCAATACCAACATCAAAAGCCCTATCAGGCATTTTTTTCATCATGATATTTAACGATGAGCCTGAGGGCATAGCTGGTGTAACTCCAACTATTTTTTTATTTCTTTTAGCTAATTCAACTATTGTATTCCCGAAAACATCCTGATACTTAGGTGGTGCATTTTTCTTATTTTTTGCAGCTAAACTTTTACCTGAATCAATATCGAATTTTCCTGTAGCGTGCCATTTTGTTTGATCTTTTTCTGCTAAAGAATAGCCCTTACCTTTCTTTGTGATACAATGCAATAATTTAGGTCCAGGTATTTTTTTTAAATCTTCTAAGGTTTTAACTAGGTGATTAACATCATGACCGTCTATAGGCCCAAAATATCTAAGGTTTAAAGCTTCAAATAAATTTGAGTTATCTAGGACAAAAGATTTTAAACTTTTTTCAATAGTTTTTGCTACCCCTCTTGCACTTTCTCCAACTGCTTTTAGTTTACCTAAAACTTTCCATATATCATTTCTAATATTATTAAAAGTTGGTGAAGTTGAAATGTCAGTCAGATATTTTTTTAGTGCACCAACATTAGGATCAATAGACATACAATTATCATTTAATATAATTGTTATATTAGAGTCAACATCCCCAGCATGATTCATTCCTTCAAATGAAATTCCTCCTGTCATACCACCGTCACCTATAACAGCAATATGCTGTCTGTCCTCATTTTTATTGTATTTAGATGCCACAGCCATTCCTAATGCAGCTGATATTGATGTGGAAGAATGACCAACTCCAAAGGTATCATACTCGCTTTCAGAAATTTTAGGGAAGCCTGATAATCCTTTATAAACTCTATTTGTATGAAATTTTTCTTTACGGCCAGTTAATATTTTATGACCGTAAGCTTGATGGCCAACATCCCAAACTATTTTATCATCAGGTGTATTGTAAACATAATGAAGTGCAACTGTTAACTCTACTACACCTAAACTTGCACCAAAATGACCCCCGTTTTCAGATATTGAACTTATTATAAAATTTCTAAGATCATCACAAACATTTTTAAGATCTCCTTTATTAAATTTCCTTAGGTCTTCAGGAAAATTAATTTTATCTAGAGATTTAAATGTTGATTTTTTCATAATTTCTTTGAGTATCTTATACTCTTTTTTCATTTATAGGTTTATAAATCTATAAATTTTATTATAAAGTATTATTTTTATATTAATCTTAAAATTAGTTCTTTATTATTCTTTAAGACTATGAGTTATGAAATAAAATTACCCTTATTTAAAGGTCCTTTTGACTTGTTATTATTCTTCATTGAAAGAGATGAACTTGATATAATGGACATACCTATATCTCAAATTACTAATGATTTTTTAGACTACGTATCTGACTTAGAAAAAATGAACATAGAAGTAGCTAGCGAGTTTATAGTTGTTGCGGCTACACTGATGAGAATTAAATCAAGAATGTTGTTACCTAGATTAACAGTTGATGATGATGGCAATGAGATAGATCCCCGAGATGAGTTGGTAGAACACCTTATGGAATATAAAAAATATAAGTCTGTTATAGATGATTTTTCTAAACTTGAGGATGATAGACAATCCAAGACTTCAAGAGGCAATCTTTTTTCAGAAATTAATGTTATTAGTGAAAGAGCAAAGGTGGAGACGGAATTGCAAGATGTGGATTTATATAAGCTATTAGTAGTATTCCAAAATGCTCTAGATAAATATCATATTGAAAAGAATAAACCAAAACATGAAATATATAGATATCCTTACACCATATCAGAACAAAAAAAGTTTTTAATAAACCTTATTAAATCTAAATCTAAAATTTCATTTATAAAGTTAATAGAGAAGAATCCTCTTAAGATCTTAGTAATATTTAATTTTCTTGCTATTTTAGAACTTATTCAAGAATCAAAGGTAAAGCTGTCAATTGGACAAGGTCTTAACAATTTTTGGATAACTGACCTTTCTTAGTTAAAGAAAAAATTTATCTCAATCTCAGCATTTTCATCAGAGTCAGACCCATGAATTGCATTCGCCTCAATAGATGTAGCAAATAATTTTCTTATTGTTCCTTCTTCAGCATCTTCAGGGTTTGTAGCCCCAATTAATTTTCTAAAATCCTCTACAGCATTTTCTTTGTTTAATTCCATGACAATTATTGGACCCGAACACATATAATCACATAATCTTCCAAAAAAAGGCTTTTCTTTGTGTACAGAGTAAAATTTTGATGCACTGTCTTCATCAAGCTTTAAAAGCCTCATGTTTTCTATATTGAATCCGGCTTTTTCAATCTTTTCAATTATAGGTCCTGAGTTTCCAGCTCCAAAGGCATCAGGTTTAATTATTGTAAATGTTTTGTTTCCCATCTTATGATTTTTTTGCAAACATATAATATTGTTTGATAAATTAAAAAGACTCTAAACTTCTTAATTAAATAAATAATTTTAGTTTTAAATAAATTTATTGAGTTTTGCATGCTAAAAATTATAAAATGGATCAGTTAAAAGAAATTCTTAGTGTACGTCAAAATATAGTTATAACTACTCATGTTAATCCTGATGGTGATGCAATAGGATCATCTTTAGCTTTGAAAAATTTTTTAGACAAATTAGGACATAGTACAAATGTTATTGTCCCAAATGATTATCCTGAATTTTTAAAATGGATGAAGGGCAATAACTCAATAATTAACTTCTCAAGTTCAAAAAAATTATCTCAGAATCTTATCGAAGATTCCGATATAATTTTTTGTTTAGATTTTAATAATCTAAATAGGATTAATGACCTAGGAGAATTGATAAATAATTCTTCTTCTAAAAAGGTTCTTATTGACCATCATTTAGAACCTGATAATTTTTATGATTTCAAGATTCACGATGTTAAAGCTTCTGCAACTGCTGAACTAATATATGATCTATTAATTGATTTAGACTCTTCTTTAATTGATAAAGAAATCTCTGAGTGTATATATACAGGTATTCTTACTGATACTGGGTCATTTAAATTTTCTTCAACATCTTCAAAAGTTCATAAAATTGTAGCGGATCTTATTGATAGAGGAATAAACATTAGTGATATAAGTAACAAGATATATGATAACAATTCTATAGATAAATTAAAGTTAATTGGCTTTTCTCTATCTCAAAAATTAGAATTGACTTGTGATGGAAGAGCTGCATACATTGTTCTTTCCAGAAAAGATTTGATAGATCATAATTTCAAAAAAGGAGATACAGAGGGTCTTGTTAATTATGCTTTGTCTATATCTAATGTTAATATGGCTACTCTCATAATTGAGACGAAGGAAAGAATCAAATTTTCATTTAGATCAATCGGTGGGTTTTCAGTGAATAAATTTGCTAGGGATCATTTTAATGGAGGAGGCCATAAAAATGCTTCTGGCGGAAGTTTAGAAGATAAACTTTCAGTAGCTTTGGATAAATTTTTAGAAAGTATTTCAAAATACTCAAAAGACTTAAATTATTGACTATGAAAAATTCGCTAATTATACTTTCCGTATTTATGTTTCTTTTTTCTTGTGTAGACAAGGAAAAAACTCTTGATAACGGCGTCAAAATAAAATATTTAAAGAGGGGAGATGGTCAGCAGATAAATGATGGAGAAATAGTTATGCTAAATCTACAATATTTTGATTATGATGGCAATGAGTTATTAGACAAAACTGGTAAAGATCCTGTAGTTCTTCAGAAAGATTCTTCTTGGAAGGTTAATGGCGTTATTTACGAAGTAATTGATAATCTTGGTAATGGTGATAGTGTATTTTTCCAGTTAACAACTGAACAGTTCTTCAAGAATGCACCACAAGCTGTTGAAATGCCAGACTCAGTGAAAAATAAATTGATATCATTTTACTGTGGTGTCCAAGACATAATGAGTCAACAAGAGTTTGAAGATTTTCAAAGAGAACAATATGAAAAAATGCAAATAGAAATGGAACAAAATAATGAACAACAATTATCAATTGATTTAGAATTAATTGACAATTATTTAAAAGACAACAATATTGACGCAACAAAAGCTGAAAGTGGACTTCATTATGTAATTACTAAAAAAGGAAATGGTGATAACGCAGCTCCAGGAGATAATGTAACTGTTCACTATACAGGCATGTTATTAAATGGTGAAGTCTTTGATTCATCTGTTGAAAGAGATGAACCTTTTTCATTTCAGTTAGGTCAAGGCATGGTTATTAGAGGTTGGGACGAAGGTATAACATACTTTAATAAGGGTGCAAAAGGTAAAATTTATATTCCTAGTTCACTAGGTTATGGACCATCTGGTGCTGGTGGAGGAGTTATACCTCCAAACGCTGTTCTAATTTTTGAGATAGAAGTTCTAGATTATTAAAAATATAAATGATCAGATTATTTTCAATTATTATTTTAGTTATGACAATTGTTTCGTGCTCTGAAGAGGGTAATGAAATTGTTAGGTCAAAACAAGAGCAGCTTAACCTTGATATTTCTAGAATACAAGGATATATAAGCGAAAATAATTTATCAGGTTACATCTCATTAGACAATGGTTTACATTATAAAGTTTTGGAAGAAGGAAATTCAACTTTTCCACAAAATGGAGATACTCTTGATGTTGAGTATGTTGGACAATTACTTAATGGAACTGAATTTGACAGGAGTTATACTAATCAACCTTTTGAAATGATATTAGGTTCTGGTGAGGTAATTCAAGGATGGGAAATAGGAATCCCTTTAATTGATGAGACGGGAACTATTATTCTAATAATCCCTTCTGGCTTAGCTTATGGAAGGTCAACAAACAACTCAATACCTGAAAATTCCGTTCTAATTTTTAGAGTAAAATTGATTAATATAAGATGAAAAGAATTTTATTTTTAATCTTAAGTTTTATAATAGTTTCTTGTGATTCTACCGAGATTTACGTAGATGTTTATGATCCAGTTCAGGAAGCACTTGACTCTTTAGAACAAAGAGAGAATGATATTGATTTAATTTATTCATATCTAGAAGGTGAAGGTATAAACTATGTTGATACTACCCAGAAAGGTGTCTTTTATTCTATCATAGATGAGGGAAATAAAGAAATATTTCCTGAAAACAATGACTTGGTAAGCATTCATATTGCTGGATATTATACTAATGACTCAATTTTCTTTACTAATGACTCAATTGATCTCGTAATTTTTGATACAAATATTCAGTCATTAGCTGAAAGTATAGGATATTTTGATGAAACTAAATATTACACCCCAATAGTTTACACATATAACGGATTAGGTAGTTTTTTCCCAGTAGTTTCAGATCATGGGTACTTGGCTCTTCTTTCTGATTTTAAGTCAAGTCTAGGTAAAGCTTTAAGTAAGATTAGTGAAAGAGGTAGAGTAAAAATTTTAATGCCGTCTGCTAATGCCTTTGGAACAACTGGAAATACTTCATCTCCAGAAATTCCTGCTGATGTCATTTTAATTTTTGATATTCACCTAATTAAGATTAGAAAATGAATAACATCTGTTTTGTTACAGGTAATAAAAATAAGCTCAGAGAAGTCCAAAAATTATTATTATCATACAATTTATTATCACTAGAAGATCTTGATTTTTCAGATGATATTCCTGAAACGGAAGATACCATTGAGGGAAATGCTTTTTTAAAAGCCGATCATATTCATAAAAAATTTGGTGTTAGTTGTTTCTCAGATGATACAGGTTTATTTATTGAATCACTTGACGGACAGCCTGGAGTTATGTCAGCCAGATTTGCTGGAAGTAATTGTAATTCTGAAGATAATATAAGTCTAGTTTTAGAAATGTTAAGTGGTATAGAAAACCGAAAAGCATTTTTTAGAACTGTAATTTGTCTAATAGTTAATGGGAAAGTAAATTATTTTCATGGAGAGGTTAAAGGTCAAATATCAAAAGAGAAAGCAGGAGATAAGGGTTTTGGTTATGACCCAATATTTATTCCAGATGGTTTTGATAAAACATTTTCCGAGTTCACTTTAGATAAAAAAAATGAATTATCTCACAGGGCGTTAGCTGTCAACAAACTTGTAAATTTTTTAAATGGATATGAATAGAATAGTAATAGGGATTAGTGGTTGCAGTGCCTCGGGTAAATCTTTTATAGTAAAGTACATACTCGATAATTTAGGTGATGAACTTGTTTCTATTATATATCAAGATAATTATTATAGGAAAAGAGAGCAGCAGATAAAAGATGATAAAGGAAATTATAATTTTGATCTACCTACCTCTTTTCATATAGACCAACTAATAGATGACATAAAAAAAATTAAAAATGGAGAAAAAGTGGTTAGGAATGAATACACATTTAATAACCCAAGTATTAATCCAAAAAAAATAATTGTAAACCCTCGTCCTATAGTGTTAGTAGAGGGGTTATTCTTATTTGATAATAGTGATCTTTCATCTCTTTTTGATAAGAAGATATTTATTGATTCTGAAATGGAAACTATGATAAATAGAAGAATAAAAAGAGACAATAGAGTAAGAGGATATGATAAAGATGATGTTATTTATAAATATAAAAATCATATTATACCTGCATCTAAAAAATATATTTTTCCTCACAAAGACTATTCAGATATCATAGTTGATAATAATAAGAAAGATTTTGAGGGAGCTAAGACTACATTAGATTATATTAAAAAAGAATATGCTTTATATAATAAATAATTTACCTCTTAGTTAATTTCCATTTATTTCAATACTTTTGTCAACTGATTTTTGAAGAATAACAATGAAGAATAAAGGTTTAATATATTTTTTGACGGTAGTAATATCCTTCCTATCTATTTACTATCTTCAATTTACTTTTGTCTCCCAACGTATCCAGGGAGAGGCTACAGAGATTTCACGGGATTCTAATGGTAATATTGATTTTAATAAGAAACAAAAATATCTAGACTCCATATGGAATAAACCTGTATATAATTTAGTCTCAGATTTTACCTTTAAAGATATTAAGGAGTCAGAGCTAAATCTTGGCCTTGATTTACAGGGAGGTATGCATGTTACACTTGAGGTATCTCCAGTTGATATATTAATTGGATTATCTTCGGATAGTAAGGATCCTGATTTCTTAAATGCTATCAGTTCAGCAAAAGATAAAGTAAGAGGAACCCAACTTAATTTTATCACAGAGTTTTATAATGAGTATAACTCTTTAGCTCCACAAAAAAATCTTGCACAAATTTTTGCTACTGTTTCTAACAGAGGTAGGATAGGTTTTGATTCTTCTGATGATGAAATCATTGATATAATAAATGAAGAAGTTGAGAGTGCTATAGATAGATCTTTCAATATACTAAGAACTAGGATTGATAGATTTGGAACTTCGCAACCAAATATTCAGAGGCTTCAAGGCACAGGTCGAATTCAAATTGAGCTGCCAGGTGTTGATAACCCAGAGAGGGTTAGAAAGCTTCTCCAAGGTGTCGCAAAACTAGAGTTTTGGGAAGTTGCAGAAGCTAACGAAACCGAGGTTTTTCAGACCTTACAAATTATAGATCAGTTTGCTATTAGTGAAAATATTTTAAATAATAAAGTTGAGAATGGTGATGAATCTGTCACAACAAAGGAATCTCAGTCTGATGATCTCGAATCATTACTTTCGGGTAATTCTGATGATTCTGAAACTGAAGGTGATATTTCTGAAGAGCTTGATTCTGAAGAAAATACTGAGTCTGCATTGAATAATTCTTCTTCTCCGCTACTATCTAATTTAAGATCTGAATTTGGAGGTTTATTTTATAATTTGGAAGATACCATTGCAATAAATACTATTATCTCTAATGATAAAGTTAAGCAGCTTATTCCTAATACTATTAAGTTCTTATGGGCAGTTAAACCTACAGAAAATACAGCCGATGCTAGTGATCAAGTCCTCGAATTATTCGTTATTAAGACTTCAAGGGGAGGTAGGGCGCCTCTGACAGGAGAGGTTATAACTGATGCCAGACAAGATCTTGACCAGAGTGCTAGACCATCAATATCTATGCAGATGAATTCTAATGGTGCTAAAAATTGGAGAAGATTGACCTCGTTGAACGTAGGGAGAAGAGTAGCAATTGTTTTAGATAATTTTGTTTATTCTGCTCCATTTGTTCAAAATGAAATCCCAAATGGCAATTCTCAAATAACTGGTGACTTCACAATAGAGGAGGCTCAGGATCTAGCAAATATTTTGAAAGCTGGAACTTTGCCAGCTCCTACGACAATTGTCGAAGACGTCGTTATAGGACCAACACTAGGTAAGGTTGCTCAGAACCAAGGTTTCCAATCTATGATGGCTGGATTGATAATTGTACTCCTGTTTATGGTTTTTTATTATTCTGGAGGTGGAGTTGTAGCTAACCTTGCATTATTTTTTAATATCTTTTTTATTCTTGGAATATTGGCCCAACTATCCGCTTCTCTTACCCTTCCTGGTATAGCAGGAATTGTACTTACAATCGGGATGTCGATAGATGCAAACGTACTTATCTTTGAGAGGATAAAAGAAGAGTTAAGAAATGGAGCTAATTTAAAACAAGCTATATCAAATGGATATGATAAGGCATTTACTTCTATTATTGATGCTAATTTTACTACACTATTAGTTGGACTTATCCTTTATAATTTTGGTCAGGGACCAGTAAAAGGATTTGCTATAACATTAATTATTGGTATAATTTGTTCATTCTTCTCTGCTGTTTATATTACAAGAGTAGTTGTTGAAAGATGGAGTAAAAACGGCGATAAAAGTTCTTTAAGATTTTCATTTCCATTTTCAAGAAATTTACTGACTTCATTAAATATTGATTTTCTTGGAAGAAGAAAATTGGCTTATTATTTCTCAGTAGCATTTATTAGTGTTGGATTA
>Ga0208764_10000845_pt1 | contig 19728 bp, 15 predicted proteins | sample ETNtaG_18_FD_185762 | JGI IMG/M metagenome (GOLD analysis project Ga0208764, IMG submission 185762) | Marine microbial and viral communities from oxygen minimum zone, Eastern Pacific Ocean - ETNP201302SV91 (SPAdes) (version 2) | ecosystem: Environmental > Aquatic > Marine > Oceanic ... | reverse complement strand
TAGATAATAATCCATGGGAGTCTACTACATTAGAATGGGTAGCGCCATCGCCTCCGTTACCACATGTAAACTTTGAAACTCTTCCTGAAGTTCATAGAGAGGCATATGAATATAGTGTTCCTGGACGTAAAAGAGATTTTACGCCACAAACTGAGCCTAAAAAAGGATAAGAATTATGGAGATTCCTTACACAGTTGACGAAAGACCCGATACGGGGGTATACAATGCCAAACTAGGTGTTTGGTTATTTTTGGCATCCGAAGTTATGCTATTTGGTGGCTTATTTTCAGCATATGTCTTTTTGCGACTAGGAGCTCCAGTTGGAGCATTTCATGAATGGGGACAAGAATTAAATGTTCCACTAGCAACGTTGAATACAATGATATTGATTTCTTCCAGTATGACAATGGTAATGTCATGGGTTTCGTTAAAGATGAATGATTTTAAAAAGTATAAATTATACATGGCCCTTACTTTGATTTGTGCTTTATGTTTCTTGGTTATAAAATATTTAGAATATAGTGCGAAGATTGACCATCATATCTACCCTAGTACAAATACATTCTATGCAATATATTTTACTCTCACTGGTCTTCATGGTCTTCATATAATAGGTGGAATGATCGTTCTTTTTTATCTTTGGGGTCCAGGAAGTAAAATGTGGAATTCAAAACCAGAACAATTTACAAATAGAATAGAAATAGTAGGACTATACTGGCATTTTGTTGACTTAGTATGGATATTTTTATTTCCAATTCTATATTTGCTTTAGGAAGGATATTATAATGAGCAGTGGACATGATGCAGATATTCAAAATCATATAAAAATTTATATGATGGTTTTTGCTTCATTAGCAGTACTAACTATTGTAACTGTTGCTGCATCTTATCTGGAATTATCATCTGGGGAGGCAATATTTTTAGCTCTTGTTATTGCTTCAGTTAAAGGGTCTTTAGTTGCTTGTTTTTTCATGCATCTTATATCAGAGAAAGCATTTATTACTTGGGTTCTAATGCTTACAGCAGGTTTTTTCTTTATTCTAATGTTTGTTCCTTTGGCTGCATATATAGATCAGGCGAAAATAGGATGATATCTCTTAAAACATTTCATATTTTTTTTATAGTTATATCAATTACTCTATTAACAGGCTATGGGGTATATGAAATAAATAATCCTTCACTCAATGGGCCTCTTTCTTTTCTCCCTGCTATTCTTTCGTTTATTACTGTAGTTGGGTTAATTCTTTATTGTAAAAATGTAATACAGAAATTCAAGATATTATGATTAAATATTATAATAAAATCTTTATTACTATTTATTTTACTATGAATGAATATTTATTAGCGTGTGCAACATGCTATGGGGCTCCGGATGATCCTGTATCTAAAAGTTTAAATTATGCCATCATCGTACTTTTAGCATTTATTGGTAGCGTATTATTAGGATTAATATTTTCTATATTTTCAATAAGAAATAAGAGTAAAGCAATTATTTCAGATTAATAATTTTATGGAGAAACTTTATAGATGATTGATATTTTACGAAATCTTGGATTGCCTATAAGTATATCATCAAATGGTGCGGCAATTGATGAAACAATTGCTCTAATGCATTGGCTTATGTTATTCTTATTTATCGGTTGGGGAACATTCTTTATTGTTTCTTTATTTAAATTTAGAAAATCCAAAAGTCCTCAAGCTAATTATATAGGTGTCAAGTCTCATATATCTACAGTATTTGAAGTTGCTGTTGCGCTATTAGAAATTATTCTATTAATAGGATTTTCTTTTCCAATCTGGGCAAATAGAGTAAATGATGTTCCAACTTCTAATAAGGAAATGGTTCATGTTCGTGTTGTCGCTCAACAATATGCCTGGAATATTCATTATCCTGGGCCAGATGGAGTTTTTGGAAATCTAAAATCTGAGCTAGTAGATGAAGTTAGTAACCCTATTGGCCTAGATAGATCCAGTTTTGGCGCCTCAGATGACTTTTTTACGATTAATCAATTTCATATCCCTGTTAATAAAAAGATTCGGATAGATTTAAGTACTAAAGACGTTATACATAGTTTCAAACTTCCAGAATTACGAGTTGGACAAGATGCAATACCTGGAATGAGTATCCCTGTACATTTTGAAGCTACAATGACTACTGATCAATTTATGAAAAAGATGGTAGGTACACCAAGAGAAGGTAAGGGACTGGAAATAGCCTGTGCGCAATTGTGCGGTCTTGGTCATTATAGGATGAAAGGGTATCTAACTGTGGATACCGAAGAAGAATACAATGATTGGTTAGATCTGCAAGCGGAATATTTGCTTGAAGAGAATGAAGATGATGAATGGGGTGACGAGGAAGACTGGTAGATAATCCTTGTATAGCATTTTTGCTATTTTATTTATTATTATATCTTTATAAATCGTTTAATGCCTTAAGTGGATATAAGATCAATATCATTTCATATTATTGCTAAAGTACTATCAATAATACTAGTAGTTTCAATTCTTGTATTAATTTTTGCTGGAGCTTTAGTTAAAAGCCATGAAGTGGGTCTCTCAGTTCCTGATTGGCCAACAACATATGGATACCAAATGTTTCAATTTCCTTTTTCTGATATGGTTGGAGGAATATTTTATGAACATGGACATAGAATGATTGCAACTATGGTTGGCTTTATGACTTTAATTTTATCTATCATAGTATATTTAAGTGATAATGAACTATGGTTAAAGAAATTAACTTTTTTTGCTTTGGGGCTTGTGATTATACAGGGATTATTTGGTGGTTTAACTGTCCTCTTATATTTGCCTGCATATATATCTATCATTCATGCAATTCTTGCTCAGACTTTTTTTGTATTGATAATTTATATTTCTTTTAGTTTATCAAAAAAGGATGCACTAAAACTAGATAACCTATCAAATGTATCTGATCTGAAAACCCCAGCTTATTTTGTTGCCATTTCTATTTATATACAATTAATTCTTGGTGCTATAATGCGTCATACAGAATCGGGATTAGCCATACCAGATTTTCCATTATCTGGAGGATATATTATTCCACCTTTTAATCAATCAATGATTGAAACTATACAATCAATGCATTTTGATGCTGGAATACAGTTTGTTGAATTATACCAAATTATTATTCATTATTTTCATCGTTTGGGTGCATTTATTGTCACTTTATCAATTGGATACTTTTCTTATAGAGTAGCACAACTAAAATTATCATTTTCAATTGTCCATAAATTAACTTTATCGATTATTCTATTTTTATTAATTCAAATCTTTTTGGGCGCAATGACAATATGGACAGTTAAAAATCCTTTAATTACAAGTTTTCATGTTTTAAACGGTGCAATAATTCTTGGCATAAGTGCATTAATAGTTATACATGTTCGACCATTAATTGAAATAAAGTAGATTATAAGTGATGAAACGAGGTTTAAAATCATTTTTATTTATAACTAATTCATATATTGATTTAATGAAACCAAATATTTTAATCATGGTTTTAATAACTAGCATATTAGGATATTATTTAGGATCAGATGGTAAAATATTATGGGGTAATCTAATATGGCTTCTAATAGGTACTACTTTTTCAGCAGGAGGCGCTAGTGTATTAAATCAGTACCTAGAACGCGATCAAGATAAGCTTATGAAACGCACATCTCAGAGACCGATACCTTCAGGCATAATATCTCCTCAGAATGCACTTATTTTTGGGATAATATTAGTTATAATTGGGACCATAATCTTAGTATTAGAAATCAATCTTCTTACAGGTTTCCTATCATTGTTAACAGCATTTATGTATGTACTAATATATACACCAATGAAAAGAATCACCTGGTTAAACACATCTATGGGATCAATTCCTGGAGCTTTACCTCCAATTGGTGGATGGGCTGCTGCAACTAATAGTATTGACTCTGGAGCTTGGATACTTTTTGGTATACTATATGTATGGCAACATCCTCATTTCTTTGCAATTGCGTGGATGTGTAAGGATGATTATGAAAAAGCCGGATTTATGATGTTGCCTGTAATAGAACCTGATGGTAAAAGAACCACACGACAAATTTTATGGCATTTAAGTTTATTGTTTCCTATTTCATTGCTTCCAGTGGTAATAGGGATGAATGGAAATATATATTTATACGGAGCATTGATTATTACTTTATATTATTTTTTATCTGCACTTCCAATGCTGTATGATAAGTCTTACAAAAATGCATCTAGAATATTGAAAGCATCAGTTCTATACTTACCCGCCTTGATGATAATTATTATAATAGATAAAGGAATATGATAATGACTTTTAAACCATGGGTGTACTTATCCAGTTTATTAATTATAATTTTATTAATTATAATTTTACAGCCAGATGAAATAGAAAAAGAACTTCCTGTTATTGGTCAAATACCTTCATTTGATTTAGTTGACCAGGATGGTAAGCAATTTACTCTTGATAATTTAAAAGGCAATGTATGGTTAGCAGATTTTATTTTTACAACCTGCGCTGGTCCTTGTCCTATTATGACTGAGCGTATGAGTACAGTTCAACATGATTTAGTTGGAATAGATAAATTACAATTTGTATCGTTTACTGTTAATCCTGATTATGATACACCTGAAGTATTAAAAAAATATGCAAAGCGATTTGATGCTGATATCAATACTTGGTCTTTTGTTACTGGAAAATATGAGCAAATTCAGGAGTTAATTGCAAATGGCTTTAAAATGGGAGATGAGGAGGAAATAGTCTTTCATAGTACACGTTTTGCGCTAGTTGATCATGAAGGAAAACTGAGGGGGTATTATTCTGGAACAGAACCTAAAGATCATGAAAATCTTACTCAAGATATTCATTCCTTAATAAAAAGAATAAAATAATTTGTCATCTACGAGAACTGATAACTTCTGGCTCCGTATAATCTATATTGTATCGGTTCTTGTATCTGCAGCAGTTGCTTTTTTAATACTTGGACCTAGACCAGGTGGGATAGAAGGAGCATTAGATGTTTCAAGCCTTCCTAAGGTAAATGCAATTTTAAACGGTTTAACGGGAATATTATTATTATACGGATATATATTAATTATAAATAAAAAAAGGCAAGCCCATAAAAATATCATGTTACTTTCTTTTGCTACTTCAACTGCATTTTTAATTAGTTATATTATTTATCATTGGTTTAAAAGTGGTCCAAAGGAATATATTGGAAGCTTACCTAACTTTTATTATTTCATTCTGATTTCTCATATTATACTTGCAGCAATTATTATTCCTCTTGCTTTAATAACATTATATCGCGGATGGAATGATCATATTGGAAAACATAGGAAGATCGCAAAAATAACTTTACCAGTATGGTTATATGTATCTATAACAGGTGTTATTATATATTATATGTTATACTGGTAAATCCATCTTTTCATTATCTATTATATTTTTTACTAATCCACCAAAATTGCGATCTATTTTAAAACCATGTTTATAGAAAAAATCTTCTTGAAAAAACCCTGCTATAACATATTGAATCCCTTTATTTGTTAAACGGCTAAATAATTCATTCATTAAACTGAATCCCTTTATTTGTTAAACGGATAAATAATTCATTCATTAAACGGTTACTCAAGTCTTTTTTTCTATATTGTGATCTAATTACAATCCATTCAAAATGAACGATAGTATCTTTTTTAGACTGTTTCCAATACGCTCCGCCTACAAGTCTATCTTTCATATCAAAAATCAAGAGGAATTCATGATCACCTTGAAAAATAGGTTCAAGATTTGATTTAATAAGGATGGAATGGAAACGCGCAATTTCTTTAGGGTGGAATGGGGGCCTTATTCTATAACCGTTACCATCTTTATCTTCACAAAGCATTACAAGATCAATCCGACTATTATCACCTTCGTTCATTGTTACTAACTCTATATAGTCTGCAGCTGCTAAATGTTTAAAGACTAGATGTGTAAGAAAAAATTTTTCTTCATCAGTTACTTCAATATTTTCGTGTATATGATGTAATCGATTTTGAAGATCATCTTCAGTAACTTTTTCAGTTCGTAATTCTTTAATTAGATCATCCAATAATTTTTTTAGATTTTCATTTGAATCTTTTAGACATGTCATCAGAAAAAAACGAACTCTAGTTTCAGGATATTCAGTTAATAGTTCCCCAAGTTTATAATCTTGATATAATTCTTGTAAGATAGCTGTCCTTGCTTTCAGAGTAGCATTATGATTTAGCTCAAGCCATCTTTCATATCTTAAGGCAGCAAAAACCATCCTTTTTGTCAAAACACCTTCATTTTCAATTTCATTAAGAAAATCATCTATTCTTTTATTAGTAAGCCCATACTTTTTAGCTATCCTTTTTTTATCTATATCGTTATTTATCTCATATTTGAATTGTTTAATTAACGGAATTCCATATTTTACTTTTGTTTCCTGCATAATAACTGAGAATATTAATTCCCAATCAGCCATTCGTTTTAAACCAATATATTCATTTTCAGTATCATCAATAAAACTTTTATATATACTGAATAAAAGATTAGAAATTTCCGATGTTTTTTCTCTATCTGTTATGGAAATCAGCCTAGTTCCTGAAGCATAATCATGTTCAGGAATGATCAGATTCTTTGGTGAAGGATTTCCAATCTGAACCTTTTTATCGGACCGCCACCAAAAATTAACATATGCTGCAGCCCCACTCCAAATAAAGTGAAGCCAACGCATCTGCCACCGATCAGGAGCAGAGTTCTCTTCAATTTCATCCTTATTTCTTTCTAGATATTGTGATAATGTTTCACCAGGAATATATTCTTCTGTATAAAGATTATATTCTGGCCAATAACCTCCAAATTCTTCAACAAACTTTTGACTATTGATAGATGACCCCATAATTATTAACCATTTAATTTCTTCTTCTATAAATTCTTTCTTATGAGTTTCATTAAGATTTATTGCAAAATTAAAGGAATCATCATCTTTTGTTTGAACAAGTATTCGTAATACAGTCTTACCTTGATCTTTGCGCAATAATGTTATCCAAACTCCTTGAGGATTAATATCATTCAATTCTATTAACCTATAGTTATAAAAAAGAAAGATGGACTCCTTAATTAATGCTGTATTTATTATTGCATTAAGTAAAGTTTCTTGTATAGTTGGTTCAATAAGCTCATCAAAAGTAATTACATCCTTCCAATTATATTCAGAATCATCATTCCTATTTATTGCTAACTTTCTATTTGGACCAATCCACGATCTAAAACCATTTATTAGTTTATAGTGTTCTTTTTGAGCTAATGACAATGTCCTTTTTGGACATTCTACTATTTGCCACCAATATAATTCTGAACGTGCCCAAAGATATTTTGTAGGATGCTTAATACCATAATCTGCTATAATAGGTAATAGAACTTGTATAAATGCAAATTGAACTTTATCAATAGATTTAAGATCTTTTCTAAATTGATCTAGTTGCGATAAGATAGTTTTAAAATGTTCATTATTTAATAAATCTACATTTATTGAAAATTCAACCTTTAATTCTTTTTTATTATTTTTTTCGAATGTATCATAAAATAATTCATAGAATAATTCTCCAGATAATTTGGGTAGTATAGTTTCTATTACTCTTAGCCTAACAAAAACTTCATTATGTTTCCGGAATGATAAAAGAATATCAAATGCAATCTTTTTTAGTTCTTCTCTATTAGATTTTAATAAACTAGTATATGCTATAAGGCCATTAAGATCACCATTGTATAATAGCTCTGTTGATTTATGAAGTCCATATAGATCAACTGCACTTTCAATTTCATCTAAATCTTTTGAAGATTTTGATGCATTATTTGTAGAAAATGGAAATTGTAGTTTGATAGAATTGGACCGCTCAAATCGAGCGATTCTAAATGCGCTTTTTCCGATAAAATCTGTGAAACTATTATTCCCCATCCATAATTGTGGACAAATTAATATAGTTTGTAAATCAATAATGTTTTCTGACGTATTGTAAGTAAAATCTCCAATAATTAAGCCATTATCTTTCCATTGAATCTTTATGTTATTTTGATTATTTCTTACAGATAGTAAAGAACCATCCCAGTAAATATCATTTTTACTTATGCCTTTCTCTCTAAGTAACCAGTTAGGTATATTAATTTGAAATTTATTATATGATAAGGTGACATAATTTTTTTGATACATTGGAGATATAACTGTGTCAAAGTTTTTTATTATAACTTTTCTCTTAAACGTACCTTTTTGTGTTAATTCTTCATCATCCTTAAATGCACGTTTTATTATTGCAAAATTGATCACACGTTCAAAAGGAGAAAGAAAACTATTAACAGATTGAACTAATGAACTATAATATTCTCGAATGGATGAAATATTATCGTTCGAGAATTCAATTGGTAGTGTATCATATTCAGGATAAATAAGTAGAGTATTAAATTCTAAACCATCACCAACTAAAAATGTGCAACTAATTCCATCAAAATCTTGAAACATATTTTCTATTTTTTGAGGTGAGATTGTTTGCCCTCTAGTATTTTTATAAATTTCTTTTTTACGATCAATAATGTATAAATGACCATTCTTTTCTTTAAATATATCGCCAGTATGAAACCATCCATTAACTAGAGTTGAGTTATTTTCTTTACTAAAATAGTATGATGATACATATGATCCTTTTATAAGCAGTTCACCATCTTCGGCTAATTTTGTATCAATACCAGGTAAAGGCTTTCCAACAGAATCGGCTTGATAATCGTTTGGTGGTGTCATAGTAATACCACCCGTTGCCTCAGTCATGCCATACCCACTAATTAAATTAATTTTATTATCTTGAAAAAAATGAAACACATCTGGATCTAAATATCCAGCAGCTGATAATCCAAATTTTAGATTTCCACCTGTTAATGAAGATACTTCATTCCTTAGTTGATCATTATCATAATCATCTGTAGGATTAATCGATTTAGCATGTTCCATTAATTGGATCCATCTTTTTGGAATGCTAATAAAGATTGATGGTTTAGATATCTGAAAGTCCTTTAATAAGGATTTAAAATATGGTGATTCTGCAAAAGTATATGTTGCACCCCAAAAGATAGATCCTAATAGCTCAAAGTATCTTCCAAATGTGTGATATAAAGGAAGAAAGCATAAGAAGACATCGTCACTTGAAAAGGAGGGAAGAGCTAAAGCTCTTGCAAATCTCTTTGATATAATGTTTTCCTGTGAAAAGACAATGCCTTTTGGATTATCGGTCGTACCTGAGGTATACATAACAGTAGATATATCTTTTATATCGCAGTCATTTATTCTTTTTAAAACATTGATTTCATCATATTCAACAGATTTAGATATAAAATTTTCCCATTGGGCACCATGAGTGATTACGTCCGTATGATCAACTAAATGATAAATAACTAATTTATTCAGCTCAATTTTAGAATCACGTAATATTCCTTGAACTGAAACACCTCCAATAAATAGGTGTGTGATTTCAGAATTATTTATGATGAATTCTAAATGCTCTGCAGTGGTTGTTACAGGTATTGGAACAATTGGAAAATGAAATGATAAACAGGCAAGATCAATTAAGGAACCTCGAAGTGAATTTTCAGTAAATATCCCAACAACAATATTATGATTATATTTTGTTTCTATATTTGATAAGGCTTGGCCAATCTGTATAATTCTATGCCATATTTGTTTATAAGAAAAACTATCAATAGTATTTCCATTAATGACCTTAAAACATTCTTTATCATCATAATACCGTGCTCGTTGATTAATTAAATGACCTACAGTCAATGTTGATTTGATTATTAGTTTATGTATTATTTCAAACCATTCATCAACCATATTTGAATTACAAATTTCATTATTAATTGTGGGAAGATGGCCCAATTCTAAAAAATCATGGATTGATTTTTGATCTGCATTAGATTCAAATAATTCTAATGCTTTTTCCAACAGTTCATCAAATAATTCTAATGCTTTTTCCAACAGTTCATTAGCATTTGGTTCATGACCAAACATTTTTTCAATGAGGATTAAATGTGCTGATAGTGGTTGATTCATATATTAAAGTTTAATATTTATTTTAAATCAAAAAAAAAGGCCTTCTTTAAGAAGGCCTTTTTTATAAAATATTTATTAAAGTCCGATTGTAAAAGTTAATCGTGTGACCTGCCCTAAAACACCCATATCAGAAACGGAGTAATCAAGTGAAAAATTATAGGGTATAAAAGGAAACATTGTTGATGATAAACCAAATCCAAACGCAGTCTTATTTATATATCCATGAGAATTATCTTTATCAAGTTTATCTGTCAGATCATTAGAATCAATGCTTTCATCATGAGAATCATTGAACTGAATAAATTTGTTTTCTAATCCCATCCGGAGATATAGCCCTCCAAGAATTTTAATTTCAAGTCCACCAGCATAATATGGATTGTAATCTCGCGGATCATAATAATCAAGGCTAATAGAGGCCTCAACAGCTTCATTCTTTATAAAAGAAGTGGGGCCAACTGGGGTAAATGCGGCACCAAATCGAAAAGACATAGGTAAAGGCCATTCATCTGTTTGGAGCTGTGCTATTACATCTGGATTAGCATCTTGGTCTTCATATGGATCTGTATCTATTTTAAGATCTGTACCACCCAATTTCATTTTTGTCCCAAAGTTTGTTATAGCCATTCCTAGAGATAATCCAGAAAAGCCAGTATGATATTGAGATCCGACATCAAACCCAAATGCGGTAGCATTGGAAAAAGATATTGTTTCTCTTACAATCTTGCTATGTAAACCAATAGAAAATCTATCAGATATTTTTCTACCAAATCCAATACCTAGAGCTATATCTGACGCCCGAAAAACAACTTTACTATCTTGGTCAAATTCTGTTGTTTTTTTCATTTCACCCATATCAAGATTATTAAGACTAATTCCTAAATTGCCTATTGATCCAACAGGAATAACTATTCCAAAATAACTGTGTTTCATGTCTGCAATCCAATTGTATTGGGATAACAAAACCTGTATATCTGTAGCATGAGCTATTCCAGCAGGGTTCCAATGAAGAGCAGATGGATCCTGTACGCTTGCAGTAAAAGCGCCACCAAGAGCCATTCCTCGACTACCTATGCCTATTTTTAAAAAGTTAGCTGCAGATGTACCAGTATTATCAAATTGTGCAAAAATACAACATTGTATAGTAATAAAAATTATGATCATATTTTTCTTCATTTTATCACCGCGAGTTTACCAGTGAATTCTTGATCATTTGAGGTTACATGAAATACATAAACTCCAAAAGACACTTCCTGGTTATTATAGGTTCGTAAGTCCCAGGCTTCAATACTAGGGCCCCTATATCCAGGACTATTCACATCGTGTTTAATTACCTGTACTAATTCACCAGCTGTATTGAAAATTCTTATCAAACAATTCTCAGGTAAGCCCATAAATTGTACTTCTCTAATAAATGCTATATGTTCATATACTGATGTAGCATTATATGGATTTGGAACAACCACTATTTCATCAAGGTCATCTTCACTAACTAAATAATTATCTGCAGTCGTTTCAATAGTATAAGAATCTCTTCCAGCTAATAATGGATTACGAAAATATACTTTGAATTTATCACCTTCAGTAAAACGGGAATCATTTTTATTAAATTGAAGCATCCATCCAATATTGGTATTACTATACCAATCTGTTAGTCCCGTGCCAGTATAATCTTGGTATAAGGGCATAATATAAAAATTCTTTGTAAACTTATAATGCCCAGGATTTTCTGCGTCTTCATCAAATATTGGTTTTGACCCTGCAGCCATATATATAACAACATCGATTTGTTTATTATCTTCGGTGGACCAAACTTCAAATGGAATATCAACAGTCTCTATGGTGGTAACTTGTGCATTAAAGTATGTTGCAACTGAACCTCCAGATGTAAATCGGAGTTCAATATCTTTCTGAAGTAAGTGAGTTTCTGGACCCCCAGATGGTTTTGGATCAAGTGGTGTATTTTCTACAAAACCAGCCCATGTTCCATCATTTGAGCTTGGATGGATTCCACTGAACAATAGGGAAGTTGAAGTATCCTGATTCTCCGTTTGTTTCACAGAGTCATAGCTAGATAAACTCCATGAAGCTGTTGTAAACATAGGTATAAATCCATCAATAACATGCTTTAACTGACCTGATTCTACATCTGTCTCTTTTGAAACAACTGTATCACCCGTAGAAGTATTTATCATACTCCAAGAATTAATAGTTAATGTATCACCAACTGTTTGTTCATCAATTATAATATTATAGCTATAACCCTTACTGTTAAAATCATCTTGTGATAAAGAATCGCCTTGAAATTCTAGTGAAAAAGCATCGGCTGATATTAAATGTAAAATAGCATCTGACTCTCCTGAAGAATGTGTTGCTATATCCGGAATAGATCCTTTTATGTATCCTGCTGCTTTATTTTGAGCTACAACTGCCACTGTATTATCATTATCACTATAGAATGCATTTTTTGCCTTTGGATTTTCCATAGGATCAACTGGCGCTCCAGCCCAATCATCAACCCCATCATAAGCTGAAACAGCATACCAGTATTCATAGCCACTAATAATATTATTATCAACATATGAATATTTTACGCCAGAATTAGTGCCTAGATTATAATAAATGAGCGGATCAGTCATAACATATGGACCACTTTGATTATCATCGTAGTCATATATTGCTAATGGTTTGTAGAAATCTGTGGGATCGCCATTCACATCTGTAATAACTGTTCCCCAAGTATTCCCTCTATCTGTGCTACGATATACTCGATACCCTTGAAATGCATTATTTCCTGTAACAGGATCTATAGAAAATTCACTACGATCATCCCACATAAGAACAACTCTCCCATCATCAACCGCAGTGTTCACAATTGGTTGATCAGGAGGCTTTGGAGTAGCACAATTATTATTATAAAGTGATTGAAATAACTTTGCATTTCTAGTTAAATCAGTTTCATTTATTCCAACAAAATCTGCGAATGTAAATATTACTTGTTCTCCTGGAGCAACAGTCATAGGCCCACCTGCAATTACCCATGTTATATCTGGTCCATAACTATATGGTTTTTGATAGCTATCAGAAGGACGAGGTTGAATGTTTTGTGGCGTTTGAATCCCACCGGTCATCTGCTCATTATACGCTTGGGCATCACTCTGAGCGTCTTGACTATATTCAAATGTATAAAAAGTACTTACGCCATATGAAGAATCAGTTCCATCGCTATTAAACTTAGTTAGATCAAGAAATTTAGCACCAATCCATCCGACTCCAGATGTTAGGTAGCCTTGCGCCGCATCATCAGCATCATATACAATGGCAAAATTCTCTAAAAGATGAGCATCTGATGTATCAACTAGTTTTTCAGCAATATGTGGATCATTTTCTGTAATTAATAAAGCCATATCATCTGTCCATTCCGCACCTCCTTGTTCTGGAGCATCTGGATCTCCAGCAATACCCATATATAAATCTTTAAGGGTGTCTTTACCCACATTGGTCATTTTTTGAATAAATATTAAACCGTCATTACCAAACGTACTGGAATAATTTAAAACCCATATGTCAAACCGTACATTTAATGGACCTACGCCTTGATTGCTTTCAAATGTGTTGCCTTCTTGAGGGTCATTATCTGTAACTACGAAGTATGCTTCTCGATCAGCCTGAACCCCTAAGCCACATGGGGCATCAGGAAACCCATCTGGCCCAAGTTCTGGCTCAATTCCAGGGAAGTATAGTGTGTCTGAAGAACCATCAGCATTAAAAATTACTGATTCAAAAGTACCCGTTGGATCTGTCTCTCTAGGCCAAAGAACAGGCCAAGATTCTGGAACATCACTAAAAGCTATACCTACATTATCATCTGTATCTGAATAACCAGCATCATATCCTGGTAATGGTTCGAATTCCTCTTCATGGTCACGAACACTTCCACGCACACCAACAGCTACGGAAGGCACTCCATTAATTAATGCACCTACCATTGGTGATTGTGTCCAATAATATGTACAACAACCAGTTTTTGCCATACTCCCTGCAGGAAATTCATGGTTTAATCCCCAGCGATCATATCCATATATTGCTGCATTAGACATACGAAGTACCATATTTCCCTTATCTAGTACGGATAGCTTACGATCTGCATACCCCATAGATCTATTTAGTCTTTCTGGTATTCTACCTTTAGCAGGTGCTACATAATAATCATAATAATCTCTTTTAGAAATATTTGGTATTTCTTCAGAATAGGTATTGCTTGATAATAGAAAATATATAAGAAATAACATTTTATATTTATTCATAATTATAGCCTCACTGTAATGCCAAGTTCAATATGTCTTGGCGCTTGCCAATAGTAGGGTCGATCCATCCACATTGGAGATGTATTTGGATTAGTTGATTCTGATGGTGTCCCAGTATCAGTAAACACATTATAGATGTTTGACCTATCAAGCAAATTATCAATATCTGCATAAACCCTTAAGTTGGCAGATTTAAGAGATAAATCATAATATGCTCTCATATTTACAATAGAAGTACTAGGCATTCTTGCAGAATAAGGATCATCAATTGGTCTCCCTCTTGCATCTGTTGGAGTATAGGGGAGGCCACTTCCATAATTCCCAATTAGATTTAATCCAAACCCTTTTGGATGTTGATAATCAATTCCATAATTAATTACATGGGTTTGATCCCAAGACATATTAAATGTTCTATTATAGTCTCTCCATCCATATACTGAGGCAAGGTACGCTACATCCCAATGAAAATTATCATTTGGAGCACTACCTTCTGCTTTAGATAGAGTATAATTTGCATACCAAGCTAGATTGTTTTTGAAACTTTTTCTTACTTCTAGTTCAAATCCTCTTACATTTGCATAGTCATGATTTTCATATAATGAATATTGAGCTGGGTCTGCATCATAAATAGTTGCAGAAATAAGGTCATATATATCCTTATAATATACAGTCATACTCATAATGTAAGTTTCAGCAATAAATGATCTAAAACCGAATTCATATTGAACTGTTTTCTCAGGACGAACATTTGGGCTTCCTATTGCAGGAATATAAAAATCTGCGGTATTCACCGGGAAAGGAGAGTATGAATTTCCAAAATTGAAATTATCAACATTAATACCTGTCAATCCTGGTGCTAGGCCACTAGTCCCATTTGAATTTGTATAGGCATATGCACTGCTCAAGTTAGGATAATCAAAAAAGTGACCATAACTAGCATGGAATGCGATATTATCAGTGATAGGATAGCCAAACCCAATTCTTGGACTCCATTTTTTCTTATAGCTAGCCCATTTAGCTGGTTCAAAAATATAATTACCATCGCTATCAGTGGCAGGAATACCTTCATCATCAAGAACGGCATAACCCCAATCAGCTTGTTGCATTTGTTGTTCACTTAATTGACTTAGATCAGAAGGCTCATATGCTTGACCATTATATTCATATAATAATTTCCTACTTGGGTCAGGATATCGTGAGTTTGGATCAAGAGCATCATATCGTAATCCAACATTAATTATAAATTCTTTGTACTCCATTTTATCTTGGATGTAAAAGGATGCTTCTTTAGGCTCAAACTCATACATAACCCAGCTTGCATCTGAAGTATTTCCAAAAGGACCTCCACCAATCGCTCCGCCAGAAAAATTTGCTATTTTATGATTTTTATTATCAAAACCAGTTTTAACCTGGTGTACATCATTCACTTGCCAAGTAAGCTCTGCTCCATATTCATTATAACTTGTTCCATACCATTGGTAATCATGATAGGTGGAATAGCCATTTCGAATTGTATCACCAAAAAAATTGACTACAGGATAGCTTCCATAGAATTCATAGTTTGATGTACCATCATACGCATCACCTTCTCTAAGTCTAGGGTCTACACCTACACTATATGATCCATCACTATCTACATCAATATACGGTTCAGCATCAGGTATGCCATCCCCATTTTCATCCATTAATATTGTCCAACTACCATCACCGTTCCAATCATTATAGTATTCACCATCATCCCATATTCCATTACCGTTACTATCTTTCCAATATTCAGCTGCGCCAAATGGGCTATACTGTCCATCGCCATTCCAATCAGCATACGGTTCAGCATAGTAACTAAACCAATTCATATTATTTCCAGCAATTACTGTCCCAGGAATATAGTTTTCCCAATCAGATGGTATTTGTATTTCTTTACCCCAAAGTTGATGTTTTTTATTTAATAGAGGCTTATAGCCATTATGTCGATCTCGGGAATAGTTTTGTGCTTTTAGTGTCAAGGACATCTTATCGCTTATTGCATAGTTTAGTTTGAAATTAGTCTGTGCTGTAGTTCCGAACGATGTAGAGTAGCGGTCAGGTAGCTGTCTATAAGACATACTGAAACCTTTTCCTTGAGACTCATAATAATTTGAACCTAAAGTAATCTTTGCATTTTTGATTGGTTTAATAACCAGTTTCCCAGTTACTCTTTGGTAATTATTAAAAGTTCCAGTTTCTTCCCATGCACCTTTTTTTAATTCTATAGTGTCTGCTATAGCATTTGCAGTTATATCTGCCATTGCATATGTATCTTCTCCATCATCATAAACTCCATCACCATCAATATCAACTGTTAACACATCGCGAGCGAGTTGATTTTTCCATAGGTTACCTTTTGATTGATTAATATCAGCAGTAAAATTGAAATTTGCAATTTCACCCATTCCAGGAATAACGGGCCCACTAACATTGATTATATTCCTACTCGTTCCCCAATTATTTTTATTACCACCAAATCCATCTGTGGCTGTAGTAACACCCGCATGATATTTAGGAGTTCCTTCTTTTGTGACAATATTGACAATACCACTCATTGCTTTACCATATTCTGCATTGAAAGCACCTGTTATTAATGATAATTCTGATATGGCATCTTTTGCTATATCCATACTCATTCCGCCAAATAGAGCATTTTCAATAAGAAAGCCATCTACTAAATATGATATTTCTCCTGTACGGCCACCACGTAGGTGAATACCTCCATCATCATTGTTGTTTTCAACAACGCCAGCCATAGTTGTCATAATTTCATCAAAAGAGTTTACAGGCATATTAATAATATCTTCATCTTCAACTGTAGTCGTGGTAGCGGTTTGATCTCTTACAATTGGAGGCCTTTTTGCTTCAACTATAACAACCTCTCCTTCAACCGCCGATACTTCCATCTCAAAATTAACTATGGTAGTGTGATCTGCATTTACGCGAGTATCTGTTACATTAATTATTTTATAACCAATATATGATGCGGTTATTGTATAAGATGCTGCAGGAACATTTAAAATAATATATTTACCATCTGCATCTGAAGCGCCACCCATAGCTGTACCTTGAAGCAAAATATTAACTCCAGATAATACTTCGCCAGTTTCTGAATCAGTAACTTTTCCAACTATTTTTCCAGTATCGCCTGCAATTAATAGAGAAAAACAAAGGAATAAAGGAAAATATAATTTTATATTCATAGTCTAGTTCCTCCAACTATTAATAATAGATTTATGATAATTTAAATAAATTTAATAAATACAGGTTAAAATTAATAATTATTGATTATAAAATATTCGCATTGAGGATATGGTGCTCTTGATGTAATTTATATTTAATTTTCTTTTTAGGAGAAATAAATGTCAAGTAATAATGGAATAGATAAAAAACAGCAAGTGTTATTCTCTCAAGCTGAGATTAATGAAATGCTTGAGTCAATACCTTCAAATGTCCGAAGCTATATTGATAGCTTGCAGAACCAAATATCAAATATGTCTGCTATAGGATTGGCTCTTTCAAAAGAAAGAGATATGGAAAAATTATTAGAGATGATTCTGCTTGAAGCTAAAAGAATTTCAAATGCGGATGGAGGAACTCTTTATATGATGACTGATGATCAGCGACTAAGATTTTCTATTATGATTACTGACTCACTAGATGTCCATATGGGTGGAACATCTGGAAAAGATATACCATTTTATCCTGTTAAATTATTTGATGATGGTAAGCCTAATGAAAGTATGATTGCTGCAAATGCAGGAATTAATGGCAAAACAATTAATATTCCTGATGCTTATAAAGCCAAAGGATTCGATTTTTCTGGTACAAAAGCTTTTGATGAAAAAACTGGTTATAGATCGAAATCTTTTTTAACAGTGCCATTAAAAAACCATGAAAATGAAATTATTGGTGTTCTTCAGTTGTTAAATGCTCAAGATATAAAATCAAATAAAGTAATTTCATTTTCTGAAAGAATACAAAAGAATGTTGAGGCTCTATCAAGTCAGGCTGCAGTAGCCATTACAAACCAAAATCTAATTAAAGATCTCGAGGTTCTATTTGAATCATTTATTAAGCTGATTGCTTCAGCAATTGATGCAAAATCACCCTATACAGGTGGGCACTGTTCTCGTGTACCTGAAATAACCATGATGCTAGCTGAATCTGTTAATGAAATGAATGACGGACCATTTTCTAATATTCATTTTTCAGATAAAGAAATGTATGAATTGAGAATTGCAGCTTGGCTTCATGATTGTGGAAAAGTGGCCACACCAGAATATGTTGTTGATAAGAGTACTAAATTAGAAACTATTTATGATAGAATTCATACGGTAGCAACTCGTTTTGAGGTTATAAAAAGAGATGAAGAAATAAAATTTCTAAAAAAACAATTATCTATTCAGAAAAAAGATTCTTTATCTGATTTGGATAAGAAAGAAGCTGTAAAAAAAGCGAGAATTTTTTATTTGAAAAAGATCAAACAGTTAGATGAGGATAAAACTTTTATTGAAGAGTCTAATTTTGGTGGAGAGTTTATGTCCCAAGATAGAAAAGATAGAGTGAAGAAAATTTCGTCATATCGTTATAAAGATAATGGAGGTGCAAAATCATTTTTAAGTGATAATGAAGTTTATAATCTCTGTATTAGTAGAGGTACGCTAACTGCTGAAGAGAGAAAAGTTATTAATGATCATATTGTAGTAACGATTGAAATGCTTGAGCAGCTTCCATATCCGAAGCATTTAAGAAATGTACCTGAATTTGCAGGAGGGCACCATGAAAAACTTGATGGAACGGGTTATCCCAAAGGGTTGAATCATGCAGAAATGTCTGTCCAAGCAAAAATCATGGCAATTGCTGATATCTTTGAAGCTTTAACAGCAAGAGACAGGCCTTATAAAAAAGGTAAAACTTTGAGTCAAGCAATGCGAATATTAGGCTTTATGAAAAATGATGCTCATATTGATGCAGAATTGTTTGATGTATTTGTTAGTGAGAAGATTTATCTTAAATATGCTGAAGGCTTCTTAGACCCTGAACAAATTGATGAAGTAAAAGATTAGTATTTAATTAATCGTTATTACTATTATTTAACATATCATGACTATTGATATTTTTATTGTTTTATTTGTTATCCTGTTGGCATTTGTTTTATTTGTTAGTGAATTATTGCCAATGGATGTTGTTGCTTTAGTTGTTTTAAGCTTATTATTAATAACTGGGCAACTTAATCCTAGTGAAGGAGTTTCAGGCTTTTCTAATCCTGCAGTAAT
>Ga0208764_10000844_pt1 | contig 19732 bp, 24 predicted proteins | sample ETNtaG_18_FD_185762 | JGI IMG/M metagenome (GOLD analysis project Ga0208764, IMG submission 185762) | Marine microbial and viral communities from oxygen minimum zone, Eastern Pacific Ocean - ETNP201302SV91 (SPAdes) (version 2) | ecosystem: Environmental > Aquatic > Marine > Oceanic ... | reverse complement strand
TACATCATTTATTAGAGGCACAACACTAGACAATGCTGTTGTTATAGTGGATGAGTTTAGTAACTTGAATTTCCATGAGCTAGACTCTATTGTAACTAGGATAGGTGAAGACAGTAAGATAATGTTCTGTGGTGACGTAACCCAGACAGACCTTACTAGAGAGAATGAGAAGTCTGGTATCTCAGACTTCATTACCATTCTCCAATCAATGCAAGACTTCTCTTGTATTGAATTCGGTATTGATGACATCGTGAGATCTGGTCTCGTGAAGTCTTACCTAATTGCCAAATATAATTTAGGTTTTTAAATGAGTTTTACTTTTGTTGATGTTCCACTTAAACCTGTGGATGTTGAACCAGTTAATGAGAATGGGATAAGATTTTATCCAATTCCAGGTGCTGATAAATACTATCCGAGTGTAACCTCAATCACATCGTTTAAGAACGCTGCTTTCTTCGCAGGTTGGAGAAAGAAAATAGGTGAAGACGAGGCCAATCGAATTACTGCTAGAGCTACGCAAAGAGGTACTGCATTTCACAGTATCACTGAAGACTATCTTACAGATAAATTAGATCTCGACAGATACTTGGAAAATAATCCATTGTCTGTTAGAATGTTTCAGTCCGCAAAGTCCACTCTCAATCGCATAAACAATATCAATTGTCTGGAGACCTTTTTGTATTCACATTACCTAGGTCTCGCAGGTCGAGTAGATTGTATTGCTGAGTTTGATGGTGAGTTGGCAGTTATCGATTTTAAAACCTCGACAAAGATAAAGCAGGAGGAATACATCGAGCACTATTATGTGCAAGAGACAGCCTATGCTGCTATGTTTTTAGAACTAACAGGTATTGAGGTCAAGAAAATTGTCACACTTATCACGGTTGAAGATGGGTCTGTTCAAGTCTTTCAGAAATACAATCTTGATGACTATCTACAATTACTTAAATCCTATATCAAGGAATTTGTTGGGAGAAGTAATGCCTAAACAAGAAGCCAACCCAGAAGATAAATTTATGACCCCCTCTAAATTCTCGGTAGAGATAGAGAGGTTGGTTAAAACTTCCAATGGTTTAATTGGTTACATTGAAGCGGTGATTACCTTCTGCCAAGAGAATGAAATCGAAATGGAATCCGTGCCTAAATTATTGTCTAAACCTTTGAAGGAAAGACTAAGGCATGAAGCATCTCAGAAAAATTTCATAAAGAAAACATCGAAAGGGGTACTACCTATCTAAAATGAAGAGTACATTCTTTGAATCGCAGCAGGTTCAAGAGGATCTGCATACGATTTTCCAAACCTACCAGGATATTGCTAGTCAATCTAGCAGACTTCCTAAGATGGAACCAGAAGAAAAGAAAGAGCACATAGCAGAATGTAAAGCTCTTATAGACAGGCAGAAAGTATTTTACCATCGGTTAGCACTGGCATCTCAAGAGGATCCAGAGGCTGCTGACATGAAGAATCGAATTAATATGCTAGTGAATGCCTTCGGCTATAAGAGTCTTCCAGACTGCATGGATGCCATGATTGTGACGCTTGACAGAGCGTACACTAGGGAGTTTGGAGAGGGTTGACACAGCCTAAATAGTATGCTACGATTAAACAGTGGCAAACAAACACACACATTCAATACGGAGAATCCAGCATGTCTTTTGCATCTCTAAAGAAAGCATCCCAAGCAGGGAATACTTTCGAGAAGTTAACAAGAGAGATAGAGAAAATCAATCAACCTCAGACCACAGGTGCCGATGAGCGTCTATGGAAACCTGAGTTGGATAAGTCAGGAAACGGTTATGCCGTTATCAGATTCCTTCCTTCACCAGATGGTGAGGAAATGCCTTGGGCAAAGATCTGGTCACACTCTTTCAAGGGTCCTGGCGGTCAGTGGTACATCGAGAATTCACTGACAACAATAGGTAAAGATGACCCTGTTAGTGAGCTCAATCGTGAGTTGTGGAACAGTGGTCGTGATGCAGACAAAGCAACTGCAAGGACACAGAAGCGTAAGTTATCTTACTACTCAAACATCTATGTTGTGAGTGACCCTGTGCATCCAGAGAATGAAGGAAAGGTATTCCTTTACAAGTATGGTAAGAAAATCTTTGACAAGTTAGTTGAAGCAATGCAACCTGCATTTGCAGACGAGACTCCACTAGACCCATTCAATCTATGGCAAGGTGCAGATTTCAAGTTGAAGATTAGAAAGGTCGATGGATATTGGAACTATGATAAGTCAGAGTTTGCAGCACCAGCAACCCTAGGTGGTTTAGAAGACCAAGCACTAGAGGATATCTGGAAGAAGGCATACTCATTGAATGAGTTTGAAGCACCTAAAAACTTCAAAGCTTATGAGCAACTACAGGCAAGGTTAAGTCTTGTGCTTGGCACTCGTCCAGCACCTGTTGTAGTTGATGAAAGTCAGGAGCAAGTTAAACCTGACAACTGGGGTAAAGAAGTTACAGACTTCCGTGAGAAAGCAGTCGCTGCTTCCCCTGTAGAAGATGGAGGAAATACACTATCGTATTTTCAATCCTTAGCTGAGGAAGACTAAATGAAATTCCTGTCTTTGTTATTACTACCAATGATTACTGCTCCTGCTATTGCAGGAGACTACAGTAACTATCGTGCCTATAGGGACTATGGTAGTGTGAATCGTAGTGCTACCAATTATATGGATTGGAAGATGGCACAACAGCAGGAATCACAAGCAGGATATTCTACTTCACGCACATGCTTTAAGAGTGTGTATCGTGAAGAGTATATTCCTGGCACAGCAGATGATCCTGGTTACGTACAATCATTTAAGGAGACTGTTGAAGTCCCTTGTAAAACTGACCCTGCACCTGATGTGGGTAACAGACCAACCTATCGCAGACATGTTACTGTGTATGAGGATGTAGATACTAATGACTGCTCTGATGGAACAGTTGCTGGTGCTCTACTAGGTGGTGGACTTGCAGGATTTGGATCAAGAGGTAAGGATCGCTGGTGGGCAATCCCATTGGGTGCAGTCGGTGGATCCATGGTTGGGTGTGCTATAGATGGCGGCTAGTATCTTTCTACTATGCAGTTTGGTGCTGCTTGTTATGGCGTTGAGATTGATTGCTCAAGGGTGGCAAGCAGCTGCTGAGCTTGGCTCGGGAAAGTTTAGGGTGCAAGAGAAGTCACGATACATAACTAGAAAACCTCATCCTGAGATGGAAGATGTAGAGCAAGGGGATGAGTTACTTGTAGTAAATTTTATACCAGATGAAGAGTTTCAACAGAGAGTGAGGGAGTCCGACAGTTATATTAGTCAGTCATTAAAGGATCGTATTGAGGAGTTGGAAGAGGATGAAGATGATGATGGAGATATTATAGCAAGAGTATGACACATACATTTACATTTACTGACGACCAACTACAGTGTTTACGAGTGTGCTTACAAAATGCACCAACACCATATCATATCTCTAAGAAGAAGATAGTAGGTGACCTTGAGGATATGATAGGTAAACCACCTGTAGTTGAACATGAACCATTAAGGTTGCCAAAGTATGACCTATCCAAATACGGTATAACAGATTAATGAGAGAAGAATTATTAAAGATGCTGAGAGAGAAGGCTTATCGCAAGGGTGAGTTTAAACTTTCTTCAGGTCAAACCAGTGAGCATTATGTCAACTGCAAACCTGTTACCCTCCATTGTCGAGGGTTATTCTATGTCAGTTGTATGATGTTAGAGTTTCTTGAGGATGATGTCCAGGCAGTAGGAGGATTAACTCTTGGTGCTGACCCATTAGTAAGTGGTGTTGCTATGGCAGCAGCACTAGATGAACGCACAGTCAATGGTTTGATTGTCAGGAAAGAAGCAAAGGGTCATGGCACTCAAGCATGGATAGAAGGACCACTACCTCCAGTGGGTAGCAAGGTTGTAGTCCTTGAGGATGTAGTTACTACAGGAGGTTCGGCAATCAAGGCAGTCCAAAAACTAAGGGATGCTGGATATATAGTTGACCGAGTGGTTGCTATTGTTAATCGACAAGAGGATACAGAAGCAGATAATCTTATGGAATCAAATAACCTAGCATTATACAGTCTCTTTTCTTTAGAAGAATTATGTCAATCTTAATCGGCATCATGTCATTTGCAAACTTTGTATTCTATCCTCTAGTGATAGGATGCATCATTGCATTTATTATTGAGTCCATCTTCAGAGCACAAGACAAGGCACCTCAAGTGCTTAGGTCTATGGCAGTGAGAAAATATTTCTGGAGACAAGCATGGTTGTTTAACATCATTTGGTTTGTATGCTATGCCATATTACTATTTGTATTAAGACCAGGACAACAAGCAATGCCTGATATGATTTGGCAAGGATAAAACTTGCTAAATACATTAGTTTGTTCAAAAATAATGACGAGTTTGATTGACCCAAAAGAATTTACGGATGCAGTGACCGAGTTACGGTCATTTTTTTTGTCTAAGAATTTCTATGAAGTGCATACCCAGAATCGTTTGAGTATACTTGCTGCGTGTGAAGATCCTACAACAGTAGCAACATATAATTACGGTGATAATATTTGGCCACTACCTCAGACAGGTCAAATGTGGCTCGAGCATGAATTACTTTCCAACCCTTCAGCAGAAGGGTTTTTCTGTGTCTCAACATCATACAGGGCAGAAGAGAATCCTGTTGCAGGTAGACACGAGACTATCTTCCCCATGTTTGAGTTTGAAATGAAGGGAGGTGTTAAAGAACTTCAAGACATGGAGTGGGAGTTGTGTGAATGGTTAGGTTTACCATTGAGTCTATCAAGTATCAAGACTTATGGTGAGTGGGGTAAATGGTTTGATACTGAAGAGCTTGATCATGATCACGAGAAGAAGATCAATCGTGGTATGATTACTAATTTCCCTGAGTTCACATCACCATTCTGGAACATGGCAAGAAATGCTGATGGTACCAGCCGTAAGATTGATGTAATTCTAGGAGGGATGGAAACGATTGGTAGTGCTGAAAGAAGCACTGACAAAGATCAGATGCGTGATACCTTCTATACTATATCAGATGGACAGTATGCTCAACTCATCATCGATCTGTTTGGAAAGAGTAGAGTAGAGAAAGAATTAGAAGACTTCCTCTCCTTTGACTTCTTCCCTCGCAGTGGAGGAGGCATTGGTATAACTCGTCTCATCTCAGCCCTTAAGTAGGGCTTCATTCTGGGGTGGCGAAACTGGTAAACGCGATACGTTGTTTCCGTATTGACTTTAGTCTTGGTGGTTCGAATCCATCCCCCAGAGTTTTTATTTAGGTTTTAGATACTACACCAGCAGTCGCTGTTGTAGAGCTAGGACCATTATCGTATGTTACATTAGCACCAGAGGTAGCACCAGTCCTTGAGACTGTAGTAGGTGCAGACCTTCTGAAGTTTGCTCTGTCTAGGAAGCGAGATGCAAATGAATTGTTTGTCTTCTTATTACCCTTCTCATCAATCTCTCTACTCCATTCGTAGTCACATAACTCCTCGAAATTATCCTCAAAGAATTCTAGTAGTGTTGCATTAGGTAAAGCGATCAACCTTTTCTTCTCGTTGATGTATGTCTCATGCTCATAGTTAGTAACAGAATATACTGACTGTCCTTTAGTCAGGGTGTTGCCATTTGATACTGCTCTAAAACTTTCGTTAACTTCAATACCTTTTTTAACAAAGACTATATCACCATCCTTTACTTCATTAGTTTCCCAGTGATGTATTGCATCGATGTTAGTGTACTTGTTTAATGCATACTCTCTTAGTGTATGCTCTTCCTTTGGCCAATCCTCATAGATATCAATAATATTATTGGCGAGTAAGATAACCCAGTCTAATTCTGCATCACCATATGATTGATACGCTAGTAAGTTAGGTGACATACCATCAGGTATGTAAAATGAATTGAACTGAGTGCTATACTTTTCTATAGCTTCAGAAACAACTACTCGTCTGAATATATTCTTAACTTTTTTGTATCCTATTATCTCATCAGATCCTTCGACACCGACGTAGATATTGGGTAAGTTTTTAAAAAATGCTGTCATTAGTATCCTGTGTCGATGTCTCCTTGTGTAATAAATTTAGTCTCTGCAAAGGATAGACTTACGTCTACAGCAGGGACAAAGATTTGGTCACCACCATCTTTAATATCTTTAAGTGAAGTAATAGCATCCTTGAAGGAAACATATTGACCATCAGGTGTATAGTTTACAGAGCACGCTGTCATTACACATGGTTGGAATTTATAGTGTGGTAGGTCATTAATTTTATTCATCTCTCCATCATGTCTGACGAAGGTTAGCATGTATCTATCAGGTACCTCTAAGTATCTTCCTGCTGTGCTGTAAGATGCAACTTGATTGTCAGGGTTGGCAATGAATGATGACATCGATGAGATCTCACCTTCATCATCCTTAACGATGCTCATCTGTTGACCTTGTGACATTTTAGGTAGCATACCTTTCTTCAAATATTTTATGATACTTAAAATAGATTGCGCTTCTTTATAACTACGGGCAAGCATTTTAAAACCAAACTCATGGTTTCTAAAACCTATACCATTAAAGACTTGCTCTGTGAAAGGATTCATTACCCTTCCTTTAGTTAATGCTTGAAAATCTTGACCACTAGCACCCATCTTTGTACCAGCCACATCAGCTACTGCCGATACCATTGAAGCACCAGCACTGAATGCTGCTTCTTCTACTAATGAACCTGCTGCTGCTTGTAGTGCACCCGTAATCTGGGTTGCTTTATCACCAGAAGCACCAACTCCACCAGCTATCTGTCCAGCAATTTGTCCAGCCAGAACACCAAGTTGACCCATCTCAACTTGGTTATAACTTGCTGAGTATGATGCAGTCAATGAAGGAGGCATCGCTAGGTAACATGGACTTCCTTGTAAGATTGGATTAGCATTAGCACCAGGTAGATTCTGTCCACCATATCCTGATGGATTGTTTTCATAGTCAACCCTAAACCGTTGCATTTTTAGGTAGTCTACTGTACCTGTTGATCCATCAGCACTGTAAGGATTGTTACCTGCTACGGGTGTCCTGATTGGATATCTTAGAGTTGCACTCATTCGTCCTAAATAGTTTCACTACTTTGCTATGTTTATTTATGAGGTATCAGGGTAAGTATACTGCTAGGTTCCCCCTAAAGTATAAAGGCAACCCTTTGAATATTGTTTATCGATCCTCTTGGGAATACAAATTCATGGTGTGGGCAGACACATCAACGTCAGTAACCGAGTGGGGTAGTGAAGAAATTGCCATACCTTATATCTCTCCCGTAGATGGGAAACGCCATAGATATTTTCCAGACTTTTATGTTAAGGTAAAGGGAAATAAATATATGGTTGAAGTGAAACCATTGTATCAAACAAAAGAACCTAAGACGCAAAAGAGAATCAACAAGAAATATATAAGAGAGGTTGTCACCTACAGTGTCAACAATGCGAAGTGGAAAGCGGCTCAGAAATTTTGTAAGGCAAATGGTTGGCAATTTAAAATCGTTACCGAAAAAGAACTTAAAGTATAATGGCAGTTCCTAATAGAAATTATAAAACTATCTCAAAGACTGTACCTGGTGCACCTTTAACAGATATGATTGGGTGGTTTAAGGGCAACAAGAATGCTCCTGCTACAAACAATCGGTACTCTGTGCAGTTTTCCACACCCATTATCTTCGGTGGAGGTGGTGGAACTCAAGCAGATCAAAAGAAGATATCATATTATGGTGGTGATGTATTTACATTAGAAGCAGGAAATAATGCAAGACTTTTAAATTATTATGCACAGAATGTTAACCTACCTAGTAGACAGGTAACTACCTCTGCTATCACTACTGTTGGATCAGCATATAACTATGCTACGTCATCTACATTCAGTCAGATTAGTATAGACTTCTTACTACCAAGGTCACATGCTACACGTAACATCTTTGAGAGATGGATACAGTTAATGTCTAGTGATGCTAATCAATATACAGATTACTATGACAGTTATGTCTGTCCTAGTCTAAAGATTTTTAAATGGGAGAGAGGTGGAGGACATAGGTTACCACTCACACAATCATTCTTAGATAAGCTTGCCAAGTTGGGTATCGATGTCAAGGATGTACCTAAGTATCACACTGATCAGTTGGTTGCTGTGTATGATCTGTGGAATGTATTTCCATTCAACATTGGATCAATGCAATTGAGTCAGGAAGCAGCATCGACAATGACTATGAGTGTTGGGTTTTACTACGAGAGATACAGGATGTATGTAGATGATAATGTTGATGCAGTCTCCCCTGTGAAGTCAGCAGTGGGTGGAGATAGAGTTAGTGGTAGTAGCTAAAACCAAATTCAACTTTTGGTTCCATAGATCGCCCCAAAAAAACTCCGCCAAAAAAATGACCCTTAAGGTTTTTGAATAAATAATCATACTGAAGTGAACATCTATGCCATTACCTAAGTTAAATGTCCCTGAGTATAATCTGAAACTTCCTTCTAGTGGGAAGTCAGTAAAGTACAGACCCTTTCTAGTTAAGGAAGAGAAACTTCTCTACCTAGCAATAGAAAGTGGAGAGCAGAAAGATATGATTGATGCAGTCAAGAATATCCTCACCTCTTGTACAAGTCTCAGGTCAGTCAAAGATCTAGCGACCTTTGATATTGAATACCTCTTTCTAAAAATTAGAACGAGATCAGTCGGTGAGAATGTTGAAGTAAATATTACTTGCCCTGATGATAACGAGACAACAGTTCCAGTCTCGATACCACTAGATGATATTGATATAAAACAAGATCCAGCACACAGTGCAGAGATACAATTGAATGATGACGTTATCATTACTATGGGTTACCCAAGTTTTGATACCTTTGTTAAGATGAACCTACAAGGTGAAGAGCCAGGTATGGATCAGGTCTTTGAGATGGCAGCTGCATGTGTTAAAACAATCGCTGATGCAAATCAGGTCTATGATTGTAAGGAGTCTTCTAAGAAAGAGTTGTTATCATTCTTCGATGAAATGAACTCTGCACAGTTTGCAAAGATTCAAACTTTCTTTGAAACTATGCCCAAGTTATCTCATACTATTAAGGTAACTAACCCTAACACTGGGGTGGATGGAGAAGTAAAATTGGAGGGTCTTGCATCTTTTTTCGAGTAGCCCTGATGCATGGGGACTTGAGAACTTATTACGAGTCAAACTTTGCATTGATGCATCACCATAAGTGGAACATGGAATACATAGACAACCTCATACCATTTGAGAAGGAGATCTATGTTACCTTACTCATCAACTTCCTGAAGGAAGAAGAGAAACGATACAAAGAAAGACAAGCATCTAATGGCTAAGTTAGTCAAATATACATCTATTAAACCCGGAGCAGTAGGTTTCAGTGCTACTGGTACCTCTGGGTTAGTTGCAGCCTTGAAGAAACATACCATGAGTGTTAACTCAATAGGTGGGGCTGCTAATAGCATAGGTGCTATTGGTATGCAGATGCAATCGATTGCTGGTGCAACCATTGCATTTCAAAAGATTCGAGAGAAGAACGAAAGGAAGTTAGAAAGGAAACAGAAGGACGCAGCAGCAGAGAATAAACAGGAAGGTAAGTTACCTAAGAATGAAGAAGGTGCAGTCAATGAGGCAGACAAACCCATAGAGACTGATAATATTGAGAAGAAGAAGGCTAAGAATTGGTTTGAAGAGATGTTTGGTCCCATAGGAAAATTCCTAGGTACCATGGCGAAAATTGTAATCGCTAAGTCTCTTATGGATTGGATAGGCAATCCAAAGAATACAAAGTCAGTAACGTTTTTTATAACAGGTATCCAGAAAGTAATAGGATGGTTGTTTAAGTGGGCTAGTGGGTCTGTTAACCTATTGCTGGAGGGATTTGGTACAGTATTTGATAGCAACGCACCTTTCTGGGAGAGAATAAAAGGTTTCGGTAAGATGTTACTGGGAATCATAGGGCTATCAGCTCTAATGAACCCCTTTGGATTGATCAATAGTATCGTTGTTATTGCTACTAATCTTGTTGAATGGGTTAAGAGTGTTGTTGCATGGTGGAAACGGAAGGCATTAAAAGGTGCAGACACAGTAAGAGATGCTACTAAGGGTGCAGATGCAGCAAGAGATGCTACTAAGGCAGCAGATGCAGTTGATACCGCAAGAGATACTGCAAAGGCAGCAGATGCAGTTGATACCGCAAGAGATACTGCTAGGGCAGTAGATGCAGTTGATACAGCAAGAGATACTGCAAAGATTACTGAGGCAGCAGGTGAGATCACAGAACAAGCTGCAAAGAAATCAGGTTGGTTTGCAAAAGGTTGGTCGATGCTTCAAGAAGGATCGGCTAAAGCTAAAGCAGCAGTAACAGATAGTGTAACTGCTATAATTAAGTCTGTTAAAGGAGGTACATGGTTATCTGATGCAGGTAAGTTGATGTATAAAGCATTGCCACCTGATCTTCAGAAGAATTTTGATAGTGTGGTCAATCTTAGTAGAAAGCTTGCTGCTGATGCAGCAGCTCAGCAAAGCAAGTGGGGAGCAAAGTTATCAGGTTTCGGTGACTGGGTAAAGAAAGGTGTCGGTGCACAGATGGATAAGATGGGCCAGTTTGCCACAGAGAAAGTCTTAGATCCTGTTAAGAAATTAATGGAGCCAATCGTTGCTAAGCTACGACCTATGGCTGATAAAGTATTCGATGCAATATTTGATACTCCTTTTGGTAAGAAGGTTGCTGGTTATTTAAAGAAGAAAGGTTTATTCCCACCACTTGATAACTTAGGACCACTGAGTAAGAAACTTGGTGGTAAAGCACTGCCTATTGTTGGTGGTATTGTCAACTTAGGATTTGCTTACGATAGATTTCAGCAGAAGGATCCTTTAGGTGGATTGTTTGAAGCATTGTCTGCTGCCTTTGACTTGTCTGGTTTAGCTGGTTTTGTACCAGGTCCAGGAATATCAATGGGTATTGATGCATACATGTTGGCAAGAGACTTTATACCAGGCATTCTTGAGGCAGAAGAAGCAATAGTTTCTAAGATACCTGGAGCTCAAGCTATTTCTGGTGCTATGCAAAGCATTGGAGAGAAGTTGCCTCCTCTTGGAGATGTAATAAAGTGGTTAATACCTGGTGGTGATAAGGAACCTACTGAAGAGGTTGATCCTGATCAGATAAGTGGAGCAGATCTAGCAGAAGGTACTACTACAGCAGCACACGGTGGTCTAGTAAGGACAAAAGGTATAGGACTTATCTCTCGTCAAGAAGGTGGTTCTATTGGAGAAGAGCAGTTGTCTGAGGACTATGCAATACTAGATGGTATGTCTGATATGATTCCATTTGCAATCACTGTTATGAAACCAGTAGCAGTCATGCTACCTATGCCCATAAATACTCCAGGTATAGTTAAACATGCTGCACGTTCTCCACTCTTAGATAAGGTCTAATGGCATCATCAGTAAAGAAAGGCGGTAAAATTAATTTTTATAAGGTGGTAGGCACCGAGAAGCCTAAAGGTGAACAGGCATCAGTAATAAAAGCAGTCAATTTTTCCACGCAAGCAACTAATAATCTAGGCAAGACAATCAATTCTATTGCTCAGGTTATGTTGGACACCAAGGATCTTCAGGTGGAAGCATTCCAGAAGATGACTGATGGTGCAAAGATAGATTTTAAACCAGTATATAATACAGGTGCTGTAGGTCCAGCAGATAGTGGTGATGATGACGACGGTGAGGACAAAGAAGAACCACGTGTTAAGGGTTGGTTAGAAAAACTCCTTGGTGCATTCAAAACGTTAATCACTTTTGCTATTGCTGTACCAGTGATGAAGTGGTTGTCTGATCCTAAGAATACTAAGACCATAAAGATGGTCATTGAAGGGATTGTAAAGTTCTTTACTTTTGTTAGTAAGTTCATTTCTCAGCGAGTGATAAAGGGACTGGATGGCATTCAGAAAATGCTTGAGGGTAATTGGTGGGAGAAATGTGTAGGTTTCTTCGAGATGCTTACTAATTTTGCAGGACTCTTCGTTGCTATACGATGGTTGAAGAATCCTATGAAGATAGTGAAAGACTTAAAGAATCTTTTCAAGATGTTCACTGGGGGATTGAAGGGTAGTAAGAGGAAGATGATACGACAGTTAGGTATCATTGGTTTGGTAGTTGGTGCTGGTGGGATGATATATGATGCCATTAAGGGTGGTCCTAATGATGATGGTGATGATAACAAACCACCAGTAGATCCTAAGAAAGAAGCATTAGAAAAAGCAAACGATAATTTTGCGAAGCTTACGGGTTCTACACCACCTCCTAAAGTTGATGAGAAATCAAAAGCAGTAGTACCAAAACCTCCAGAGAAGATGTTTGGTGGTGTTATTCCTAGTTTTGCTAAGGGTGGATGGATAAGTGGACCTCAGTCAGGTTATCCTGTATCAATGGATGGTGCAAATATATCATTCATTGGACATGGCACAGAGTATGTTGCACAGAGAGCAGGTGGTGGGTTTGTAGTTCCATTTGATACTCCTGCTACTAGAAAAAGTCCTGGTCTAACAGGCAAACGTATTAGTGAAGCTAAGAGTAGAGGGTATTCAGTACCTGGATTTGAGATGGGTGGGCCTGTAGTAAACATGCCTAATATTGTACCTGAGTATGATACGGGTGGTATAATACAACCTAATTACATTCAACAATTCCAACCAAATGTAACTGCACCTACAGCAAGACCTGTTAATAAGTATTCAATTGGTGGACCTGTAGTCATGCCAAGACCAGCTCCTATTACTTCGGTAACTAAACTCATGCAACATGGTGGTGAATTTAATCCTGTTATTAATATGCCACAGCAATTGTTCATAGGTGGTATGGTTAAGAAGGTTGCTGGTGGAGTTAAAGGTGCTGTTGGTGCTGTTAAGAGTGGTATTGCTGGTGTAATTGAGAAGATACAAGGAAGCAATCAAGTCTCAAACCAGTCAGCGAAGAATGCTCAAGCGAAAAAAGCTGACAAGGAAATGGCAATACAAGCAGTTTTAGCAGTAAAATCACAGGCTGATCAAGCAGGTCAGCAAGTTGCAGCAATGTCAGCTGCTTCTCGAAAGGAAGTTGCTGCTGCAACAGGAGCTGCTAAGAAAATTAAACCTACTTTAGTTGGTGGTAATCAGAATAGAGAAGGACTGGTCGATAAACTCAACTCATATCATAATATTTGGACTTAAAATATGGCACTTAAGAGAGCACAAGCTGGAGATTGTACGTTTAAACTTAGGATTAAACGTGATGGAGAGATCGTAGAGAGTCCATCAGGTGAGAATGATCTATCAAACCTAGTAAATGCAGCATTCATTATGGAAGGCATAGGTCAAGCAACCTATGAAGCAGAGATTGTAATGGGAGATGGTGCTGGAGTTATTAATAGTCTTACTGGTAGTGAGTTGTGGGTGTTGACGATAGCAACTGTACATAAGACAGCAACTTATAACTTGAGATCATATGCTATTACTGACAGGAAGAGATCAGGTAATTCGGAAGGATATATTATTAAGTGTGTATCTGATGAGTTTCTAAAGAATGAATGTATCAATGTCTTTGGACCATCTAAGACATTATTCGATAATAAATTACAGGCTGAGGAAATCGTTAAGAAGTTGGTTGAAGATAAGAAATATTTGAATAGTAAAAAGAAACTTCATTTTGAGAAGACAAGGACAAAGAATCAACATAAGTTTGTTGCATGTAACTGGAGAGTATTAGATACAGTTTATTGGGTAGGTAACTTGAGTCAGAGAGCTACTGGTGGTGCTGGTGCCAATGCTAAACCTCAGAATGGATTCCTATTCTGGGAGAACATGATGGGATATCATTTCAAATCTATTGATAAGATGATTGATGATGTCAATGCAATGAATCCTGATCAAGAGAGTAATCTATCAGAAGGGAAGGCAAAACTATACAAGTATTCATATGAGCCTAAAAAGTCTGGTGATGAATCTAGTGATGATAGAAAGATTAATGCTATCTCTTTCCCAACTGATAGAGATTATCTAACAGGGATGAGACAAGGAGCATGGTCAGGGTATAGTGTAGGGTTTGACGTTAGTAATATTACTAATAGTAGAGTGTCAGCAGATGCTTTGACTGCGTTTGAAGCACACAAGTATGATGTTAGTGATTTTTGGGGTGCTATGTCCCATGTAGGGAGATCAACATCAAAGAATCCTGTTGAATCATATGATGAAGACATCAAAGCAATGATTAAAAAACCTAAGAGAATTAGATATGCATTCCTACCTAATAGGAACTGGGATGTACCTAAATGGCAATTTGCAGGGATATCTATAGGGTCAAAGACAGAGACAAACAAACAGTATGATGAGATACCATATCTACAGGCATATCAGCACTTACGTGTGCAAACCCTGAAAAATACTAGGTTAATGGTTTCCATTCCGGGCAATCTTGACCTATACTCTGGGTATGGTATTGATATTCGGATTCCTAAGACGAAGCCTAAGGGTGACAAGATGGAGACGGATTATAAGTATAGTGGAAGGTATGTGATCAGTGGTATAAGGCATGTATATGCTGATGAATCGCTGACAACAGAGCTTATGTTATGCCGTGATGCCATGCCATTACCTAAATAATAACGTATTCATTGGACTTTTCCTATGACAACAATTGAAGCACATATCCAGCATGACAAGGATATATTAAACGACCCTCAGATTTCACCTCAAGCAAGAAGGCACATCGAAGGTGAACTACATGATCTTGAAGTGTATGAAGAGCATCATCACGAAGAGATCGTAGCAGGAGATCATCACGATCCAAATGCTATTGAATTATTTTGTGAGATGAATCCAAGTGAGCCAGAATGCAAAGTCTTTGACGACTGAATTTGAATCCTACCTTTTAGGATTATATAATAACAAAAGACAAGCACAATCTTTTCCGACTGAATTTAGTCAGGTGTTCCTGCTTTGGGAGAAAATCGAAGCAGGATATCATTCTAAGCAGTGGAAGAGGAGTGAGGGACCATCAAAACCATATCGGGAGAAATATCATCGATTGATTGAGCATCCCCCGAATAGAATTCGTGTAGAAAACTATAATTTAGACTGGACAAGAAACGAACATTGTGATATGATATTCACATGGGATGGATATTCCTGGGTTGGAGGCATCGTTGGTAATCAATGTAAAATTAGAGGTGGCATTGTTACTTCTGAAGTTAAGATTACCAAAGATGTTTATGAGAGTTGTGACAAAGCAGTTGATGCTGAAGGCAACAAAGTCTTCGGTGGTGACGAGATGTATCGACTCAATAAAATCAAGCCATCATAGCACAGTGGTAGTGCAGGGCTTTTGTAAAGCCAAGGTCGGTGGTTCAAATCCTCCTGATGGCATATATAATTCAACTTTGGGTTCCCAAAAAGGCGGGAAAAAAACTCAAGCATTTTTTTCACGTACAGGGTTTTTCCATAAATATTACTAAACACTTGGTGCAATGCAAGCTAACGTTGACAATATCCTAAATGAGTCGGGTACCAATTTCATTGGTAAGGATGGATTTTATTGGTGGATAGGAGAGGTAGAGGATAATGAAGATCCTATGCAAATTGGTAGAGTTAAGTGCCGGGTTTTAAATTATTATACTAATCCTATAGGTGGTTCTTCTGTAGAGTTAAAAACAGAAGATATCCCTTGGGCAACGGTAATGCAACCTACAGACCAAGCAGGAATTTGGGGTTTGGGTAAATCCAGCTCTTGGCTCCAAGTAGGTGCAATTGTTATGGGATTCTTCATGGATGGAGAATCTGCTCAAATGCCTCTTGTTATGGGTGTTTTACGGACTCATACAGGATGGAGAGGTAAAGATAAGAAATTTATATTCTCATCACAGAAATATCCAGATGGTGTTGCACCTAACCCTGCAACGTTACCAGCAGGTGAAGCAAATGTCATGTCTCCTACCATGGCTCCTTCTCCTGAGACAGGATCAACATCTGTATCCATTGGACCTCAGAATGCATCAGTGCCACCAGGCAGTTTTGGTGCACCTTATAATAATGCAAATAAGCCTGGACAAGCAGGAAGTAGTAGTAACCCCCAAAAACCAAGAAGTCCAAAAGACCCAATTCCTGCTGCTAACGGTGTAGGTGGTCCATACAAGACTATGGAATATCAGTTAGGTTACTTAATAGAGGATATCTCAGTTTCTGCTAGTCAACTTGTAAGAACCGATAATGGCGATTTTGTTGATGTTGTCGAAGGTAAATTGGTCGATATTGATAAATTAACTGGAAAACTCAAGAATTACCTAGGAGCACTATTCTCTCAGGTGATTTCTGCTATGAGAATGCAATTAGACGACTTAGTGCAGAAAATCGAAAATGCGTCGTTTACAAAATCATTTACAGGTGTCCCTGGTACCAGTTTCAAGGTTATTGAGCAAGCATTACAAGCAATACTGGGTTCAATCTGTGGATTGGATAATCAACTCAAGTCACTCATATCATCCCCAATTTCTACAATTACAGGGTTGATCAAACAGCAATTAGAAGGAGTTATTTCAAAAGCCGAAATGGCAACTAAAGGACTTGAAGATACCTTAGATTCAATTACTTGTGGTGTGCAAGGGATGCTTAAGGATCTTAGTGGAATCCTTAAAACAGTTAAAGGTTTAGTTTCTGGTCAAGCAGGTATTTCTAGTATTATGTCAACTTGGGCATCAGGCACAGGTATCATGGATGAGAAATTTGATATTAACGAAATCGCTACTCCGGGTGGATCTGGTGCTGGTGGTTTATTTGCAGGTATTTTGGCATTATTCTTCACTAAACTGAAGCCTCAATGTGACAGATCAGCAAATGATGGTGGTGACAATGTAGGTTGGCAACCATTCTTTGGTACTACTAAATGTACTCCTGATGAATTAGCTGCTCTAGCAGCATTAATGGGATCAGATAAAGGTACTTGTAATAATGGATCTGCTAATCAGGATGGTGGAGGAGGTTTCCTCGATTCCTTTATGGCAGAAGCAGACCCATATTTGACTAATGCAACGAATTTCGTTAGTGGTGGGTATGAAACCCAAATGGGTACTCCAGGTAGACAAGCAACTATCATTAAAAAGGCATCTGGGTCAACATTCCACTCAATTAAGCAAAATAACGCTCAATTAGCAGAACATAAGGCAAAACAAGAAGCAAGAAGGAAAAATCCAAATATATCCAGTAAAGAGTTAGCAGCATATGTAGAAACAGCGAAAAATACTGCAACTGGTGGTAAAACTAAGACTGATGAAGGCAACATGGTTGCTGACCACTCAACTTATGCAGGTAACCATACTCAAGAAGTGCATGGTGATGACTGTAAGACAGTTGATGGAGATTATTGTCGTACCATTGAAGGTGACTATCGTCTTCATGTAACTGGAGATATGCATTTAACTGTTGGTGGTATGCTTGCATTAAATGCTCAAGGAGCAGCAAAACAGGTTGATAAGAATGGTAAGGAAGGTGGTTCTGCTGGTAAAATCCAGAAACACCAAGTTTCCTTCGGTAGTGACGTTGATTTACAGTTTGCTGGTAGTGGACTAAAACTCAACTTAACTAACTTTGAGTTAGGTGCACGAGATATGGTTATTAGTGGATCTAGTTTCAAGAACACATATAAGACACAAACATACAGTCCAGGAGAATTTACAATTAACGCAGGTAATGCTATTACCTTTAATACTTGCTCATTAACAGAAAATATCAACTATCTGGATCCAAAAGCACCTGCTGGTGGACGTTTCTCCAATGTAGGTGGTCCAGTCAACTATAAATTAATCGAATCTGCAACTACTAAGATTCCACCATTCACTATCACGACACCTGGTCCATATGGTTTGACCTGTGCTGCTGGTGGTGCTTCACATACAGTTAAGAAGGGTGGTTATATTATAGATGTAGAAGAAGGAGCATACGCATGTGATGCTAAGACCTCAGTTACGGTTAACTCTACTGATGGTCCAATGACATTGACAGCTAAAAAGACTATGAAACTCACTGCAAAGACTATATACCTCAATTAATGGAATTAAACGACAAAAATGTAAATGATGTATTAGATGAACTCCGTCCTTATATTGAAATGGATGGAGGATACCTTGAATTTGTTGCAATAGACTATCTTAAAGATGGTCCTATTGTTATGGTAAGAATGCTTGGTGCTTGTGTTGGGTGTGCTATGAGTGCTCAGACATTAACAATGGGTATCGAACGTAAAGTCCAAGAAGTTTTTCCAGAGGTAACCGCAGTTGTATCTGTATGACTTGACACCTGTGCTATACTGAGAATAAACTATGGATGATTCTGTCTTGGAACACGTAACTATCAATTTTTCTGCTAGGAGCGTCACTATCTTGTCTGATAAAGGTGAGGAGAAGACTGTCGAGTGGAAATGGGACGATGAAGGTGCTCAAGGGTTTGCTGAAGTTGTTGGAGCAATAGAAGCAGTCACTGAGGCTGAAGATCGTACTTATCAATTTGCAGTTGTCGAATGAACGAAATACAAGACATTACTGAAGAAGAGGCAACGTCGAATCTCGGTTTCCTCTTAACCATGTGTGAAAGAAATCGCACTGTATTCAGGATCAAACGTAATGATGGAGCAACTGCTCTACTATGCCCTGTTATTCAATCAGGACCACCAGTAGATGAGGAAGTACTCAATCAGGTACAAGAGTTTAGAGATTCATATCTAAATAGTACCCCTGAAGAGGCTAAGGTCGATGTTACTGAAGAAGCATGAATCACCAAGAAAACGTGGACGTAACATAAAGTCTCCTGCTGCATCTGCACGTTTGCGGCAGATCAGAAAAGCTACAAAAACGATGATCAAACGATTGAATGGACGAAATTAGGGATTTCTTGAGCAATAGACCTGCTCCAAGACAAGCAAATAAACGTATGGCTATTTGTCAAGGGTGTGAACACCTTCAACGATTGTCTATATGTGGAAAGTGTGGATGTATTATGCCGATCAAAGTTAGAATACCAACAATGCACTGTCCTATCGGGAAATGGTAACTATGGAAGACAAACAGGTTGAGGCAAAGAAACAGGATGATTTCCTTTTCAATGAAGAGCCTCACGAGCACACATTAGAAGCTTGTCGTAAGGCAATACTCGACAGCGCAAAAGAATATGACAGATTAACGAAGGAGTAATATAAATACCAATGACACAAGTGCCATAAAGATGAAGACTTATAAGCAATTCATGGAAGGCAATCCTACTGGTAGGATGCTCAAGAAATCAAAAACTCAGGTAACTGGGAATATTTCTGCTGACCGTGGAGATAGTGAGTCTGGAAATCGTAGTAAGAGAAAGGGTCTTGAAAAAGATCTAAAGAAGAAGGGTATTGGGTACAAGAAAGGTGTTGGGGAATACAAGTATGGCAGTGGACAAACTGGCCGAGAGGTTTCCTATCAGACATCAAAACCTGATAAAATGTCTAAACGTAGATTTGGAAAAACAATGCGTCGTCTAGGACGCAAGCACGGTCAAGAATCCGTGATAACCAAAGACAAGAGTAAACCAGCAAGATTGCATGATACTGAGTCTAAGAAACCAGGAAAATCCGTTAATTTAGGAAAATCTGCTGCTGGTAAACACCCTAAAGGTGATGGTGAGACCTCTGGTACTAAGGTACGCAGT
>Ga0208764_10000843_pt1 | contig 19735 bp, 19 predicted proteins | sample ETNtaG_18_FD_185762 | JGI IMG/M metagenome (GOLD analysis project Ga0208764, IMG submission 185762) | Marine microbial and viral communities from oxygen minimum zone, Eastern Pacific Ocean - ETNP201302SV91 (SPAdes) (version 2) | ecosystem: Environmental > Aquatic > Marine > Oceanic ... | reverse complement strand
TGTTGCAGAAGAGCTGCTTCAAGCGCAGAATAGTCTTTCCGAGATAACAGGCGAGTATTCAAGCGAGGAATTACTCGACTCAATTTTTAACAAGTTTTGTATTGGGAAGTAGTTTGAGCAAAAAAGAAAGAAGTTTTGACGCAATAGTAATTGGCGGCGGACACGCTGGAACCGAGGCTGCTGCTGTCTTATCTAGGATGGGGCACAAAACCCTGCTCTTAACCCACAACAAACAAAGCATAGGACAAATGAGCTGCAACCCAGCTATTGGCGGTGTCGGCAAAGGCCACCTCACAAAAGAAATAGACGCGCTCGGCGGACTAATGGCCAGAGCTGCTGACCTTTCGGGCATACACCTTAAAACACTAAACTCCAGCAAGGGCAAGGCTGTTCAAGCAACCAGAGCACAAGCTGATAGGGGGCTTTATAAACAAGCAATACAATCACAACTACAGGAATACACAAACCTCTCCTTGGCTGAGGGCGCCGCATCTAGGGTTTTGTTAGAGGGCAATGCTTTAAAGGGTGTGGAGACAGAGTCAGGAGAGTGCTACTACTCAAAGAGGCTGGTGCTAACCGTTGGAACGTTTTTAAACGGCGTGATTCACACCGGAAGAGAGCAAATCAGCGGCGGCAGAAAAGGAGACAAACCCTCTATTGCTCTTGCCAACCAGCTCTTGGAAATCTTACCAAGAACAGGAAGACTCAAAACAGGAACACCTCCCAGGCTTCTAAGGAGCAGCATCAATTTTGGGTTACTTCAGGAGCAAGCCGGAGATGAGCCCAGGCCTGTTTTTTCATTTATGTCCTCACGAGCAGATCACCCCGAACAGGTTAGCTGCTACATCACACACACCAACGAACAAACCCACGCGCTTATAAAGGACTCGCTGAAAGACTCCCCTCTGCACACTGGAGCAATAGGGGGCGTGGGCCCAAGGTACTGCCCATCAATAGAAGACAAAGTCATTAGGTTTGCGGAAAAAACCAGACACCAAATATTTGTAGAGCCAGAGGGTCTGGATTCCAAAGAGGTTTATCCAAACGGCATCTCAACAAGCATCGAAGCAAAAAAACAAGAAGAGTTTGTCCGAAGCATTGTTGGTTTTGAGAATGCTGAAATCACACAGAGCGGCTACGCAATAGAATATGATTATTTTGACCCCAGAGACCTAAACCCAACCCTTGAAACAAGGACCATAAAAGGACTTTATTTTGCAGGACAAATCAACGGAACCACAGGCTATGAAGAGGCAGCAGCACAGGGGTTGATAGCAGGAATTAATGCTGGCCTAGCCGTTAAGGAGAAGGGTTCTTGGGTTCCAGAGAGAAGCGAGGCGTATCTTGGTGTTCTATCTAGCGACTTAATTACTAGAGGTACAAGCGAACCGTACCGAATGTTTACAAGCAGGGCCGAGCACAGGCTGCTGCTTAGGGAAGACAACGCTGACCAGAGACTAACACCCACCGGAAAAAAACTTGGAATCATCGACGAGGATCGCTGGACCTCGTTTAATCACAAGACAGAGATTCTATATAAAGAGAAAAAAAGGCTTGGACAGACAAACATTAAAGTCTCAGATCTTGAGGGGTTGAACAAAACACACAAAAAGCACAACAATAAAAAAACGGCATACGACCTTCTTAGAAGACCAGGGGTTACTTATGCCTCTATCACAAAAACTGTCGGAGCAAGAGATGGGTACAGCAACGAATCGGAGCTGCTGAAGGAGTCTGTGGACACGCTGATTGAAACCGAAGCAAAATACGAAGGCTATGTGAACAAACAAAAAAGAGAAATCGAAAAGCACAAAACAAACTCAACCACAGAGCTACCCAGAGACACTGATTATTCCACAATGCCCGGACTATCAAACGAAATAAAACAAAAACTCACCGAGTTTGCCCCGAAGACAATAGGGCACGCAGCAAGAATTGAGGGGGTTACACCAGCTTCTCTTTCTGTGCTGTTGATACACCTAAAAAAACAAAAAATGAAAAAAGCAGAGGGACTATGAAAAAACTAACAACAATTATCCTAAGCTCTTTTTTTCTCTTAAGCTGCGGCAGCGAGCAACAACAAGAGTGTTTAACCAACAACAAGGAAATAATTGTTGGTGGTTCAAGCGGCTTTGAGCTTTCAGATGTTCAGGTCTTTAAAAAAAACAATGGCGCCGAGCCGGGAACTTTAGATCCACATAGGGCAGAAGGTGTTCCTGCATCAAATGTTTTAAGAGATCTCTTCGAGGGACTAGTAGGAGAAAAACCTAATGGCGAGTATATTCCAGGAGCAGCTGAATCTTGGGAAATTAGCGAGGACTCTAAAACCTATACCTTTAAAATAAGAAGAGACGCAAAGTGGAGCAATGGAGATGACGTTGTTGCCGAGGACTTTGTTTTTTCATTGCGGAGAAGCGTTGACCCGCAAACGCTATCAAACTACTCAAGCATGCTCTACCCAATAAAAAACGCAAGAGAAATAGTCTTGGGCAACTTAGAGCCCGAAGCTCTCGGAGTATATAGCAACTGTTGCTTTCCATATAGCACCGACCGAAAAACTTTAGTGGTTGAGCTTGAGGAACCAACACCTTATTTTTTATCTCTGCTTACCCACTCAACAACCTATCCGGTTCACCCAAAGAGCATGGAAAAACACGGCGCCAGCTTTACAAGACCGGGCAACCTTGTAACCAACGGAGCCTTTGTTTTGTCTGACTGGAGGGTGCAAGACTATATAAAACTAGACAGGAGCCCAACATACTGGGACGATAAAAACACATCGCTTGAAAGCGTCTACTACCTACCCTTAGACAACCCAGACTCTTCTCTAAGACGGTATAGGGCAAACGAGCTAGATTTCACTGACACCACTCCCGCAGAGCAGCTTCCGTGGATCAGGTCTTGCCTAGGCCCAGACCTTAATATTTCGCCATACTTTGGCAGCTACTATTATGGCTTTAATACCACTAAGCCCCCCTTTAAAGACAACGTTAAACTAAGGCAAGCCATGTCCATGGCTATTGATCGCTCAGTGATAACAGATATCATTTTGGGCGCAGGACAAATACCTGCTTACGGATTTGTCCCCCCTGTAAAAACATATACAGGCGAAAAGCTCGACTGGGCTGATTGGTCACAACAAGAAAGAGAAGGCCAAGCTATAAAGCTATACGCAGAGGCAGGCTATTCTTCTGAAGCTCCCCTTGAGGTTGAGATTACTTATAACACGTCAGAAAACCACAAAAGAGTTGCCCTGGCGATTGCCGCCATGTGGAAACAGGTCTTGGGCATTAAAACAACCCTAAAAAACCAAGAGTGGAAGGTTTTTTTGGAAACCAGAAGGCTAAAAAAGGACACGGAAATTTTTAGAGGCGGCTGGATAGGGGACTACGATGACCCATACACTTTTTCAGAATTGCTGCACTCTGAAAACGAAATGAATCACTCCGGGTTTGCTAACCAAGAATACGATGCGTTTTTAAAAAAGGCGTCTGAAAAAAACGCCGGAGAAGAAAGGTTGAGCGAACTAAAAAAGGCAGAAAAACTAATGTTAGAAGAGATGCCGATAATCCCTTTGTATTTTTATGTCAGTCAGCACCTTATAAAACCATGGGTTTCGGGTCTCGAAGGAAACGTGATGGATCACCACTACTCAAAGTACGTGAAGATATTAAAAACAGAAACAGTAAATAGTGAATAACTTAAAGTTTGTTTTAGGACGCTTTTTGGGCGCCATACCAACCCTTCTGGCTTTAATATGCCTGGCGTTTTTTTTGGTTAAGGCGGCACCTGGAGGGCCGTTTGACCTAGAGAGATCGATTCCAGAAGAGGTTGAGGCTAACTTAAGGGCAGCCTACAACCTAGATGATCCGGTATACAAGCAGCTCTATAAATATATTGGCAAAATACTCCAAGGCGACTTTGGCCCCTCTTTTCAATACAGGGACTATACTGTCACCGAGCTTATAGCTAGCGGCTTTCCGGTTTCTTTGCGCTTAGGGGCTTCCGCAATTCTTTTGGCGTTGTTATTTGGGACAATAATTGGGACAACAGCCGCCCTAAACCAAAACACAAAGCTAGACTATAGCGTTATGTTTTTCGGAATGATTGGGATCTCAATACCCAATTTTGTAATGGCCCCTTTGCTGGTGCTTCTTTTTTCAATCGTGCTTAGCGTATTCCCTGCTGGAGGCTACAACAACGGAGCGTTTTTAAACATGGTTCTTCCCGTAACAGCGCTCGCTCTTCCTCAGGTGGCCTATATAGCTAGATTAACAAGAGGGTCAATGATTGAGACGCTTTCTAGTAACTTTGTAAGAACAGCTAAGGCCCAAGGTATCCCTATGAGAAAGATAATATTCGGCCATGTTTTAAAGCCAACGCTGCTACCCGTGGTTTCTTATTTGGGGCCGGCTACAGCAGCCATCATTACAGGGTCTGTGGTTGTGGAGCAAATTTTTGGCCTGCCAGGTCTGGGAAGGTATTTTGTTCAAGGCGCTTTAAACAGAGACTACACACTGGTAATGGGCGTAGTTGTTTTCTATGGGTGTTTAATTATCGCTTTTAATCTGATTGTAGACACCGTTTATGGGTTTATAGATCCTAAAATAAAAACAAGCAGATGAAACAAGAGCACAACAACTCCCTGCTTTCTGACGCCTGGTCCGCACTGAAAAAAAACAGAGCCTCTCTTGTCTCTGCCTCGGTTATGGTAAGCATGGTGGTTTTGGTTCTGCTTGGCCCAATGCTTAGCCCGTTCGCAGTTGATCAAACCGACTGGTACCAAATTTCTACTGCGCCCAACCTCATGAATGGACACATCTTCGGAACAGATGACCTTGGGAGAGATCTTTTTGTGCGGGTGATGTATGGCGGCAGAATATCCCTGATGGTTGGTCTCGTTGCTACGCTTGTCAGCGTTTTTATCGGGGTAACCTATGGCGCTGTTTCTGGTTTTTTGGGAGGCAGAGTAGATGCGCTGATGATGAGAGTGGTCGACGTCCTCTACGCAATGCCTTTTTTGTTCTTTGTAATATTATTAATGGTGTTTTTTGGCAGAAGCATAATCCTTATTTTTGTAGCAATAGGCGCCGTCAACTGGCTTGATATAGCTAGAATTGTAAGAGGACAAACGCTAAACATCAAAGGAAAAGAGTTCGTTGACGCTGCCAAGACGGGCGGCGCCTCTACCATAAGAATAGTATACAAACACATTGTTCCAAACTTGCTTGGCATCGTTGTGGTTTATGTCGCTCTAACTGTTCCACAGGTCATTCTAGTTGAGTCGTTTCTAAGCTTTTTGGGCTTAGGCGTTCAAGAACCAATGACCTCTTGGGGGGCTCTTGTAAACCAAGGGGCAAGACAAATGGAGTCTTCGCCCTGGATGTTATTGTTCCCCGGATTGTTTCTTGCGACAACACTCTTTTGTTTTAATTTTATTGGTGACGGCTTAAGGGACGCCCTAGACCCTAAAGACAGGACAAGGAATAATGAGTAGCCTTCTCTCAGTTAATAACCTAAATGTCTCTTTTAGCAGCAGGGGCGAAACAATACATGCCGTTAACAACCTTAGCTTTAACCTAGATCAAAATGAAATCTTGGGAATTGTTGGCGAGTCTGGTTCTGGAAAAAGCCAAACCGTTTTATCAATTATGGGGTTGCTAGAGAGCAACGGCAGCAGCAACGGCAGCATCATGTTTAAGGATAAGGAACTAATCGGCCTCTCAGCTACTGAGCTGAACGGCATTCGGGGGAATAAAATCGGGATGATCTTCCAAGACCCAATGAGCTCGCTGAATCCGTATATAAGCATAGGACAACAAATGTCGGGGGTTTTGAGACAGCACAGAACCAGCTGCACGAAGGCTGAAAGCAAAGAGCGGTGTATAGAGATGTTGGAATCTGTTGGCATACCAAAACCAGCGCAGCGCTATGAGGGTTATTCGTTTGAGCTTTCTGGTGGGATGAGACAAAGAGTGATGATAGCCTCAGCCCTTCTAACAAACCCAGATCTATTAATAGCGGATGAGCCAACAACTGCTCTAGATGTCACCGTTCAAGAGAAAATTTTAGACCTTATTCTAGAGGTTAGAGAAAAATTCTCAATGGCGGTTATTTTGATCACCCATGATTTGGGGGTTGTAGCAAGAACCTGCCAAAACGTTTTGGTGATGAAAGACGGCGACCCACAAGAATACGGTGATATCAACCAAATATTCTATAGCCCAAGCTCAGACTACACCAAAGAACTGCTTGAGAAATCCAGAGAAGTAAGTATGTATGAAGAGCAAGAAGGAGAGTCAAAGCCCAAACAGAACAAAGACGTTGTGGTCTCAGCAAACGATACAACAGTCAGTTTTGAGATGCCAAAGCAGACGCTTTTCAGCAGCAAAGAAGAGTTGGTCGCGGTCAACAATATCTCAATAAAGGTTTATGATGGAGAGGTGTTGGGCGTGGTTGGAGAGTCCGGAAGCGGTAAATCGACATTAGCAAAAACCTTTTTGGCACTACAAAAACCCACCTCTGGGTCGGTTGAGGTCTTTGGGCAGGATCTCTCACAGATCAAGAAAAGAAAAATGAAGGAGGCACATAAAAAAACACAGGTGGTCTTTCAGGATCCATTTTCATCCCTAAACCCGAGAATGACAGCGTATGAGATTTTGGCAGAGCCTCTCAATTCATTTTTTCCGGCTATGAGCAAAGACTCTAAAGACAAAGATATTGAAAGAGGCATTACTGAGGTTGGGTTAAGTGCAGATTATTTGGGGCGTTATCCTCACGAACTGTCGGGCGGCCAATGTCAGAGGGTAGCAATTGCTAGAGCACTGATGCCTAAACCACAACTCCTAATTTGTGATGAAGCGGTTAGCGCACTTGATGCCTCAATCAGGGGAGAGATAATTGAGCTTCTCTTAAGGATTAAAAAAGAAAAAAAGCTAACGATGGTTTTTATAGCCCATGATCTAGCGGTGGTTAGAAAGGTATGCGATCGAGTTATTGTTATGAAGGCGGGAGAAATAGTTGAAAAAGGAATGACAAACTATGTTTTTAACAACCCAGAAAAAAACTACACTAAAAACCTATTAAGCTCAGTGCCGCTTCCTGACCCTGAGCTAGAGCAAAAAAAATATAAAGCCAGAAGAGCACGCTCTAATTCGTCTTCTGATAGTATGTAGCAAAACAAAAACAAGGAGCAAACAATGCCTAGCGTGCCGAGCAAATTTTTAGCACTAAGGATTCACGAAGAAGACGAAAAAACCCAAGCAAGGTTAGAGCAAATTTCCCTAGGGGAGCTTACTGATGGTGAGGTTGTTATTAAGAATAGCTATTCTGGAATTAACTACAAGGACGCCCTAGCCGTCACCGGTGCAGGAAAGATACTTCGAAGGTTTCCATTGGTTGGAGGTGTTGACGTAGCCGGCCTCGTTGTTGAATCAACCGACCCCAGGTTTAAAGAAGGAGACCCAGTAATTGCCGCCTGTTCAGGGCTTAGCGAAACAAATGACGGCGGCTATGCAGAGTATTCAAGACTTACCAAAGAAGCAGCAATAGCGCTGCCAAAAAAAATGGACCTTAGGACATCTATGGCAATTGGAACAGCGGGGTTCGCAGCAGGGCTCGCAATTTATAAAATGACGCTCAACAACCAGAGGCCAAACATGGGACCTGTTGCTATTACAGGCGCAACAGGAGGTGTGGGCAGCATTGCGACTAACATGTTGTCTTCAATGGGTTACGACGTAGTTGCCATAACCAGCAAAAAACAAAGCACAGATTACTTAAAAGAACTGGGGGCATCTTCAGTAATTATTGCCAGTGAGAATGAGATCGGAACACGCCCGCTAGAAAAAGCTATCTTTGGCGGCGCTATAGATAACCTAGGAGGAGAAACACTGTCTTGGCTTCTCAGGGCAACACAACCAGAAGGAAACGTTGCAAGTATAGGACTTGCTGCAGACTTCAAGCTTTCAACCAACGTAATGCCCTTTATTTTAAGAGGGGTAAACCTGCTTGGGGTTAACTCCACAACGCTACCCAATGATTTCAAACAAATAATTTGGGAGCAGATTGCCGAGAAAATGATCCCAGTTGATATTGAAAAAATCATCACTAAAGAGGTTCTTTTAGAAGACGCAATACCCGAGTTCCAGGGGCTTCTTGATGCTAGCATTACGGGCAGAACAATCATTAAAATTTCTTGATCCCCGCCAACTTAAAAAAAGAGCAAGAAATCTTTGAAAACGGGTTAGAAATAATGGGCCTTTCCTTATCGGATGACCAAACAGAAAAAAACCTAAACTACCTAAGGCTTCTTTTAAAAACAAACCAAGAATATAATTTGACAGGCATTACCGACACGAAAGAGGCAACAATAAAACACCTTTTAGACTCTTTGAGCATTCACGATCTTCTTGAGGGAGATACAATTGCAGATATAGGTAGCGGAGGCGGTACTCCAGGCATACCTCTTGCAATAGCGTTTCCAAAGAAACAATTTTTGCTTATTGAGTCAAAACAAAAGAAAGCAGCTTTTTTGGTTGAGGCGGTCAACCAGCTCAAGCTAAAGAACGTTAGGGTGATAAACAAAAGAGCCGAGGAAGCGGCGGCAACAAAGGCACCAGAAACCATAGTTTCAAGAGCGCTGGGAAGCCTCGATTATTTTATAGAGGTTGCAGGACACCTTCTGCCAAAAAAAGGAAAGGCGATAGCTATGAAAGGTAAGGCAGAAAAGTTTAAGCTAGAAAAAAACTCTAAAAATTTCGAGGTTCTACAAACAAAAAAAATTAATGTACCCTATCTTGATGCAGACAGACACGCTGTTTGCATAGTAAAGCGAAAATAATATGCCAGAAATCATCGTAGTCGCAAATCAAAAAGGAGGGGTTGGTAAAACCACTACCTCAATTAACCTGGCTGCCGCACTACATAAAATTAACTACAAAACGCTATTGGTCGATCTGGATTCACAAGGAAATGCAACTAGCGCCTCAGGTCTTAATAAAAGCACAGAAAAAGCCAGTGTTTACGATGTTTTAATGGGACTAAAAAATATTGAGGAGTGTTTTGTGACATCAGAGCACGACGGCTTCACGCTACTACCCTCAAACAGCGACCTAATGGCAGCCGAAATTGAAATGCTTAATATCCAGAACAGAGAATCTGTGCTCAAAGAAAAAATTAACAGTATCTCAAGAGAGTTTGACTATATTCTGATAGATTCACCGCCATCGATGAATATTTTGACCTTAAACGCACTTGCAGCAGGAAACGAAATAATTATTCCCGTCCAATGTGAATACTATGCTCTTGAAGGAATGTCGGGTCTTCTAGAGTCAATCTACAAAATTAAAGAAACAATAAATCCTAACCTAGAAATAAAAGGGGTGCTTAGAACTATGTTTGACTCTAGAAACAGCCTCTCAGTTGAGGTTTCAGCACAACTGAAAAAATATTTTGGTGACAAATTGTTTTGGACTTTTATTCCTAGAAATGTTCGTTTAGCAGAGGCACCTAGCCACGGCATGTCTGCAGTTTCTTATGACCCAGAATGCCTAGGCTCCAAAGCCTACCTGTCTCTCGCTAAAGAGCTGACAAAAAAACCGTGGAATCATAAGAAGATATAGATAAACTGGAATTGAATGGCAGAAAAAAGAAAAAGCTTAGGTCGTGGTCTAGATGCTCTTTTGGGCGGAGCAACCCAAGAGCAAGAAAAGCCTAGCCCAAAATCTCTAAACGAATTACCTATTGAAGAAATAGGACCCGGGCCTTTTCAGCCAAGAAAAAAAATAAACGAACAGCAGCTCAAAGAGCTTTCAAGCTCGATCGAGGCACAAGGAGTGCTTCAGCCAATAGTAGTAAGAAAAAGAGCAGTCCAAGACTCCCAAACTGGTGTTAGATACGAAATTATTGCTGGCGAGAGAAGGTGGAGAGCTGCTCAATTAGCCAACTTAGAAACCATCCCAGCTGTTATAAAAACAATTAGCGACTCAGATGCTGTGGCTGTTGCCCTTATAGAGAATATACAAAGAGAAAACCTAAACCCCTTAGAGGAGGCCAACGCATTTAATCGGCTGATCATTGAGTATGAAATGACCCACCAAGAGGTCGCGAACGCTGTTGGAAGAGCAAGAGCGAGTATTTCTAATATGCTGAGGTTGTTGGATTTGCCAAGCGGGGTTCAAGAGCTCTTAAACAACGATAAGATTAATATGGGACACGCGAGAGCGCTTTTATCTATCCAAGACCGCGTAATGCAATTAGAGGTTGCTAACCTGGTAGCCGAAAAAAATCTTTCAGTAAGAGAAACAGAAAAACTCGTAAAGGGGGTTGTAGAAGGCAAGACAAAAAACACAAAACAGAATCAAACAAAAGATCAGGACATACTTAACCTTGAAAAAACCTTAACCTCTAGGCTGGGAGCAAAAGTTAGTATAAAACATAGTCGCTCAGGGTCGGGAACACTATCGATAAACTACTCCAGTTCAGATGAGCTAGAGGGTATCCTCAATAAAATCAAATAAAACGAGCAAAAATGGACGCTGCTAGCCCAAGAAAAATATCAATAGGTATTTTGTTTTCACAGCTAGCGATTGGTTTTCTCACAGCATCCCTTTTTCTAGTGCTTTCAGATTTTGCTAGCGCAAAATCATCATTATTAGGCAGCTTTATAGCTGTTATAACATCTATAAATTTTATGAATATTGTTCTTCAAAAAAGACACCAAGAACCAAGAAAAATCTTAAACTCTCTTTATCTTATGGAAGCCTTTAAGTTTCTACTAACAGGGGTTTTTTTTGGAGTTGCTATTATCTTAATAAAAGCGATGTTTTTCCCGTTAATAATAGGTTATATTGTTGCCGTTTTTATATATTGGTTATCTTTATTAGCGGCATAAAAATAAAAAATGTTCAAACTCTTTAATACCAGCTTTTTATTGTTTTTGATTCTTCTTGTTCCAGCCAATGCCTTCACTGCAGAGACAGAAGGCTATAGCTGTTTTGGAAAGCCTTATGAGACTGAGTATTCTGCGAACGAGTATATCACCCACCACCTTTCTCATTGTGTAGTAGATTCACCTCTTGGCCCAATACATATTGACAGCGTCTTTTATTCGGTTTTTATGGCGTTTGTGTTTCTACTAACTTTCTACGCTTTCGCTCGAAAAGCAAGCGCAGGAACGCCTGGAAAAGGGCAAAGCTTTATTGAAATGATCATCGAGTTCGTTGACGAGCAGGTTAAGGACACGTATCACGGCTCCAGCAAAACAATAGCGCCTTTGGCCCTCACAATTTTTATATGGGTTTTTCTTATGAACTTTATGGACCTCCTGCCTGTTGATATGCTGCCAAAGGCAGGGGAGATGATGAATATTAAGTATATGAGAGTCGTACCCAGCGCCGATCTCAACATAACATTTGGTTTATCTATAACGGTTTTTTTATTAATCCTCTATTACAGTATTAAAATTAAAGGGCTTGGCGGTTTTGCAAAAGAGCTTGCCTTTCAACCCTTTGGCAAGGCAATGCTTCCTTTTAACTTGTTGTTAAAGGTGATTGAAGAGATAGCCAAGCCAATTTCTTTAGGCTTGAGACTCTTCGGTAATTTATACGCTGGAGAATTAATTTTCATGATCATAGCCATATTTACAGCCGGACAGGGGGTTACCTACTTGTTTGACATTGGCATAATCCCGTTCGCATTGATGCAGTTTATTTTAGGACTAATCTGGGCACTGTTTCACCTAATAATAATTTTGCTACAGGCCTTTATATTTATGATGTTGACCATCGTTTATTTAAGCATGGCGCATGAGGAACACTAACTTTAACCACTAACACATAAGGAGATAAAAATGGAATTTGTACAAGGCATGACATTAGTAGCGGTAAGCATACTGATTGGAATGGGCGCCTTAGGAACAGCAATAGGCTTCGGCCTACTTGGCGGAAGGTTTCTTGAGGGTTCAGCTAGACAACCAGAGATGGTTCCAATGCTACAAGTCAAAATGTTTATTGTTGCGGGACTATTAGACGCTGTGACAATGATAGGCGTTGGTATTGGGCTATTCTTACTTTTTGCCAACCCATACCTCTGATAAAAACAAGAAAAGACTAAACGGAAAGAAGATATGAGCTTAAATGCAACACTACTAATTCAGATGACCGTCTTCGCGGTTGTGGTGCTTTTTAGTATGAAGTTTATCTGGCCAATGATCATGGAGGCTATTGAAGAGAGAAACAAGAATATTTCAGATGGTCTGGCTGCAGCTGAGCAAGGACAAAAAAAGCTTAGTGAAGCAGAAACCGAAGTAAGCGCATTAATCAAAGAGGCAAAGCTAAAAGCAACAACAATCCTTGAGCAGGCTAACACAAGAGCATCAAGCATCCTTGAGTCTGCTAAATCTGAGGGGACAAACGAGAAAGATAAAATTATCTCTGCCGCACATGATGAGGCAGCGCAAGAACTGTCGAAGTTACGCGAGGGGTTAAGAAAAGAAGTTGCTGGGCTGGCTGTCAGCGGGGCTGAAAAAATCTTGTCTAGAGAAATTAGCGTTACAGACCACCAAGAAATGCTAGACGATTTGGCTAAGAAACTGTAATTATGTCTGAAACAAAAACAATAGCTCGACCCTACGCAAACGCTTGTTTTGAGGTCGCTAAAACAGACGGACAAACAGAGGATTGGCTTTTGTTTCTTGAGGCAGCCGCAACCGTTGTTCAGGATGGCGCAATGTTAAGCCTTGTTAAATCTCCTACCACCGACAAAGAAGCGCTCACGATAATAATTTTCAATATAACCAACAAGGTAGCGGGTGTTGAATCTTCTACAGATAGAATGAATTTCTTGTCACTGTTATCTCAAAATAGACGATTGGAGACATTGCCAGAAATAAAACAACAATTTGAACTAATGAAACAAGCCTCTGAAAAGGTTGTTGAAGCAACAATTACAGCGGCCAGCCCAGTTAGTGAAGAGTCTTTGAACAGCATTCGTGCTGCACTTGAGAGCAGACTCAACCAGGCGGTAAACATAATGACCAAAACCGACAAGTCTTTGATCGGCGGAGCTAAAATCCAAATTGGAGACAATATGACTGATGCTTCTGTTAGATCCCAGCTAGACGAATTGGGTCGAATTTTAACGAATTAATGAAATAAGGATAAAAAGATGGCAATTAAAGCATCTGAAATAAGCGAACTAATAAAACAACAAATTAAAGACTTCGAACATGAAGCACAGGCATCTGATGTAGGAACAGTCGTGTCTGTAACAGATGGCATCACCAGAATACACGGATTAAACGATGTTCAGTATGGGGAAATGATAGAGTTTCCAGGCGATACTTTCGGTCTGGCACTAAACCTTGAACAAGACTCTGTCGGAGCAGTGGTTTTGGGGGACTATACCCATATTTCTGAGGGTGCCCAGGTAAAAACAACAAACAGAATTCTGGAAGTTCCGGTTGGGGAAGGAATGTTGGGAAGGGTTGTTGATTCACTGGGAACACCGCTTGATGGAAAAGGACCAATTACCACTGAGCAAACAGCACCAATTGAAAAAGTTGCCCCTGGTGTCATCTCAAGACAATCCGTCGACCAACCCGTTCAAACGGGTTTAAAGTCAATTGATGCGATGGTTCCAATTGGCAGAGGCCAGCGAGAGTTAATTATTGGAGACAGGCAAACGGGAAAAACGGCAGTTGCTATTGACACTATAATCAACCAAAAAGGCACGGGCATCAAATGTATTTATGTTGCAGTAGGACAAAAAAATTCCTCCGTTGCAAATGTTGTGAAAAAACTAGAAGAAGAAGGCGCGTTAGAGCATACCGTTATTGTTAATGCCGCAGCTTCTGACTCAGCAGCAATGCAATACATTGCCCCATACTCTGGTTGTGCGATGGGAGAATACTTTAGAGACAAAGGCGAAGACGCACTAATTATTTATGATGATTTAACCAAACAAGCTTGGGCATATAGACAGGTTTCGCTCCTGTTAAGAAGGCCTCCTGGAAGAGAGGCATACCCAGGAGATGTTTTTTATCTTCACTCAAGATTGTTAGAAAGAGCCGCAAGGGTTAACGCAGGGTATGTTGAGAGAGAAACAGGCGGAAAAGTCAAAGGCAAAACAGGCTCGCTTACAGCGCTTCCAATTATTGAAACACAAGCAGGAGACGTTTCTGCGTTTGTACCAACCAACGTAATTTCAATTACAGACGGACAAATATACCTAGAGAGCGACTTATTTAATGCAGGTATCAGGCCAGCAATAAACGCAGGCCTGTCAGTGTCTCGAGTAGGCGGGGCGGCACAAACAAAAATAATTAAAAAACTGGGAGGCGGTGTTCGCCTGGCGTTGGCACAATTCCGTGAACTCGCAGCATTTGCTCAGTTCGCGTCTGATCTTGATGAGACCACTAGGAAGCAGCTCGAGAGAGGCCAAAGAGTAACCGAGTTGATGAAACAAAAGCAATATGCGCCCTTGACAGTTGCTGAGATGGCTGTCTCATTATACGCAGCAAACGAAGGCTATCTTGATGATGTGCCAGCCGATAAAATTGTCGACTTTGAAACAGCGCTTCACGCAAGCTTTATAGATGGAGTGCCAGACCTTGTTCAAAAAATTAATGACTCGGGCGACTATAACGATGAAATTGAAGGCGAACTTAAAAAATTCATTGAGAGTTTTAAATCTACCGGTACCTACTAGAAGATGGCTAACGAAAAAGAAATACGAACAAAGATTGGGAGTGTAAAAAACACTCAAAAGATTACTAAGGCTATGGAAATGGTGGCAGCGAGTAAAATGCGTAGAACGCAAGAAACCATGAAGAAAGCGCTCCCTTATTCTGACAAGATCAGGGCTGTCATAGGCCATATCTATAAGGCAAACCCAGACTATAAGCACCCTTTTCTAGAGGAGCGGGAGCTTAAAACAGCAGGGTATATTGTGGTCAGCTCAGATAGAGGACTGTGTGGTGGTTTAAACGTGAACATGTTTAGAAACCTTATTGCTGAGCTGAGAGAAAACAACAATAACCAAGTCAACTCTAAACTTTGTCTTGTTGGCGCAAAAGCCGCCCAGTTTTTTAGAACAATCGATGTTGATGTTGTGGCAGCGGCAACACATCTTGGGGAAGACCCACAAGTCGAAGACCTGGTTGGATCTATCAAAACCATGTTGGATGAATATATTGACGGGAATATTGATCAGCTCTTTATTGTTCATAACAATTTTGTTAATACAATGACCCAAAAACCCGAGGTAAAAACACTTCTTCCAATTGATCCAGAAGATAACGAAGAAATGCAACAACACTGGGATTATATATATGAGCCAGACTCAAAAGAGTTGTTGGACTATATATTAATGAGATACATCGAATCCCAAGTTTATAGAGCCGTTGTTGAAAACGTAGCCTGTGAAATGGCCGCAAAAATGGTTGCCATGAAGAGCGCAACAGACAATGCGGGTAAGTTAATTGATGAGCTTGAGCTGGACTATAACAAAGCCAGACAGGCAGCAATCACCCAAGAAATTTCAGAAATAGTTGGCGGCGCAGCTGCAGTTTAAATAGAAAGGATAATAAAGATGAGCATAGGAAATATCGTACAAGTAATCGGAGCGGTAGTGGATGTTGAGTTTCCAAAAGAAGCAATACCAAGCGTATACGATGCACTTACTCTTAAAGAGGGAGATTTGGTTTTTGAGGTCCAGCAACAACTTGGTGATGGCGTAGTCAGAACCATTGCAATGGGAGCGAGCGAAGGCCTTAAAAGAGGTCTTGAAGTTGAGAATACTGGGGCAGCTATCAACGTGCCTGTTGGACAAGAAACGCTTGGAAGGGTGTTAGATGTTTTAGGAAACCCGATAGATGAAAAAGGACCTGTTGGGGCTAAAGCAAGCAGGCCCATTCACGCAAAAGCACCTGCCTTTGAGGAGCAATCTACAGAGGCTGATGTGCTAGAAACAGGAATTAAAGTGATCGACCTTCTCTGCCCTTTTGCGAAAGGAGGCAAGGTAGGTTTGTTTGGCGGCGCTGGCGTCGGCAAAACAGTCACTGTAATGGAGTTGATTAGAAACATTGCCGCAGAACACGATGGTTTCTCGGTTTTTTCAGGAGTTGGAGAGAGAACGAGAGAGGGAAATGATTTTTATCATGAGATGAAGGAGTCGAACGTACTTGATAAAGTGGCCCTTGTTTACGGACAAATGAATGAGCCCCCCGGGAACAGGCTTAGGGTTGCTTTGACAGGATTAACAATTGCAGAGAATTTTAGAGATGAAGGAAGAGACGTCCTTATGTTTATTGATAATATTTATCGATACACTCTTGCTGGCACGGAGGTGTCAGCATTGCTTGGGAGAATGCCCTCAGCAGTAGGGTATCAACCAACATTAGCGGAAGAAATGGGGGTCCTACAAGAAAGGATTACCTCTACAAAAACAGGATCAATAACCTCGATCCAAGCTGTTTACGTCCCCGCAGATGACCTAACCGACCCATCTCCAGCAACAACATTTGCCCATCTAGATGCGACAGTGGTTTTAGCGCGATCTATTGCAGAACTAGGCATTTATCCAGCTGTAGACCCCCTAGATTCAAATAGCCGACAGCTTGACCCGGGAGTCGTTGGCCAAGAGCATTATGATACGGCAAGGTCAGTTCAACAGGTTTTACAAAGGTATAAAGAGCTTCAAGATATTATCGCAATTCTTGGTATGGACGAGCTATCTGAAGAAGACAAACTTTCCGTACAAAGGGCAAGAAAGATCCAGAGGTTTTTGTCCCAACCGTTTTTTGTCGCAGAGGTTTTCACAGGCTCGCCCGGACAATATGTTTCATTGAGAGACTCTATTAAGGCCTTCCAAGGGATTGTTGCCGGCGATTATGACGACCTACCAGAGCAGGCATTTTATATGGTTGGAACGATTGAAGAAGCGGTCGAAAAAGCAAAAAAAATGTAGCCCATGAGCGCAATTAGACTAGAAATTGTTAGTGCAGAAACAGCCATTTTCTCTGGAGAGGCAACAATGGTTGTTGCTCCTGGAAAAGATGGCGACTTGGGCATTGCTCCCAAGCATACTCCTCTGCTTACAACACTTAGACCAGGAGAAATTGAGGTCCACAAAGAAGGCGAAGATAAAGAATATATCTATGTAACAGGCGGCATTCTAGAGGTACAACCTCATATGGTTACTATACTCGCAGACTCAGCAACCCATTCTGCTGAACTAGATGAAGAGGCAGCACTTGAAGCTAAAAACAAAGCAGAAGAGGCCTTAAAGGGCGCAGACAAAAAAGAAGACTTAGAACAAGCGCAGGCCAAGCTTGTAGAGGCTGCAGCTAGATATAGCGCCGTTAAAAAACTTAAAGGAAAAAAATAAAAACCTTTTAAGTCCCTTAAAACCAGTAAACATAAATAAATTCTATGTAAACTAGTCCTCCTTTTTTATTATAAAATTAAAATTATGAGCTTTTCACTAGTTGTATTGGCGGCAGGACAAGGCACTAGAATGTCCTCAAATAAACCTAAGGCCCTACAAGCCTTGGCGGGAAAACCTATGTTATCCCATGTTCTAACAGAAGTTGAGAAAATTAAGCCCGATCAAACAATTGTTGTTCATTCTCCACAACACTCGGATTTAATAAAAAACGTAGCAACTGATTTCAGCAAAACGAAACTTGTAGCACAAGAAAAACCACTAGGCACCGGGGACGCTGTCAAAGCAGCAATCCCAGAGCTTGATAAAGGCAATAACGTTTTAGTCTTGCTTGGAGATGTGCCGATGATAAAGGCAAAAACACTTAAGCTCCTAATAGAGGGAGTTGAGAAGGCAGATATTTTGGTTTTAACAACAAAGCTTGAAAACCCATCAGGGTATGGACGCATAAAAAGAGATGAGCAAAACAACGTAATGGCGATTGTGGAGGAGACTGAATGCAACAAAGAAGAAAAGGAAATTAATGAAATCAACTCAGGGATTATCGCGTTTTCAGGAGAGCACCTTGAGGAGCTTCTTTCAGGCCTAGATGCATCAAACAAAAAAGGAGAGTACTATCTAACTGATACTATAGAAACAGCCCACAATAAAGGGCTTAGTGTGGATACTGTTATTACGAGCAGTAGCGAGGTATTTGGAGTGAATGATAAAAAAGACTTAGCAGAGGCGGAAAGGTTAAAAAGAGCAGAACTAACAGACGCCCTTATGGAACAAGGGGTTACAATCTGCGATCCAACAAGAATAGATATTAGAGGGACTCTCAAATGTGGTGAGGACGTTTATATTGATGTAAACACTATATTTGAAGGAGATGTGGAATTATCCAGCGGCGCCACTGTAAGACCGTTCGCCTCAATATCCAACAGCTATATTGGAGAAAACACTGAGATTAAGGCATATAGCACTATAGATAACAGCAAAATAGGAAACGACTGCATTATTGGCCCATACGCAAGATTAAGGCCTGGCTCCGACCTTAAAAATAAATCGAGAGTCGGTAATTTTGTTGAAATAAAAAACTCAAGCATAGGCGAAGGGTCAAAGGTTCCACATTTGACTTATGTTGGCGATGCAACAATAGGCAAAGACAGCAACATAGGCGCAGGTACCATTACTTGCAACTATGACGGGGCAGACAAACATAAAACCCAAATAGGCGACAATGTTTTTATTGGCTCCGGAGTAGAATTAGTTGCACCGGTTTCAATAGAAGACGGCGCAACCATCGGAGCAGGATCAACAATATCTAAATCCGCACCCAAAGGAAAACTCACGCTCGAAAGAGCTAAACAGAAAACTGTTGACGGCTGGCAAAGACCCACCAAAGGCAAGGATACAAAATAATGTGTGGAATTATTGGTGCTGCCTCTTCCAGGAGCGTGGGCGAGATCTTAATAAAAGGACTCCAGTTAATGGAGTATCGTGGATATGATTCAGCAGGAATAGCGCTTCACCAGAAAGAACAAATCTTTAGGCTAAGAGCTTTGGGTAAGGTGTCGAATCTTGAGCAGATGATGATTGAACATAGGCCAAAAGCAAAAACAGGGATAGCACACACAAGATGGGCAACACACGGCGAACCCTCAGAGGATAACGCGCACCCTCACGGATCAAACGATGAAATTTATATTGTTCATAATGGCATTATAGAAAACCATGATTCTATAAGGGCTAAGTTAAAAAAAGAAGGCTACAAGATAACCTCACAAACAGATTCAGAACTAATAGCACACTTGATCCATTTCCATAAAAAAGAAACTGGAAAGACCCTACAAGCGCTTATCGAAGCTACCAAGGAACTTAAAGGCGCTTATTCGATTGCAGTAGTTGACAGAGACAAAAAAGGAAAGGTTTTCGCCGCAAGACAAAAAAGCCCCCTTTTGATTGGAAGAGGCATAGAGGAGAATTTTGTTGCGTCCGACCCTTTAGCTATAGCACACATAACCGAAGGCTTTTATCTTTTAGAAGACGGCGATTTTGCTGAAATTACAAAAGAAAAGATAAGGATATGTGATCAGGCCGCCAATGAAACTCAAAGAAAGGAAGTCTTGATAGAAGCAACAGCCACAGCAACAACCAGAGGCGGCTACAAGCATTTCATGGAAAAAGAGATATACGAACAACCCGAATCAATAGGCAACACAATAAACGGCAGACTGGGCGAGAAAGATGTTTTAGACAATATTTTTGGTCTTGGTTCAAGCGATGCTTTTAAAAGGGTCAAAAGAAT
>Ga0208764_10000838_pt1 | contig 19817 bp, 12 predicted proteins | sample ETNtaG_18_FD_185762 | JGI IMG/M metagenome (GOLD analysis project Ga0208764, IMG submission 185762) | Marine microbial and viral communities from oxygen minimum zone, Eastern Pacific Ocean - ETNP201302SV91 (SPAdes) (version 2) | ecosystem: Environmental > Aquatic > Marine > Oceanic ... | reverse complement strand
TAATTTAACAGATTATATTAAAGGTAATTCATAGTTTTGTATAGAACTAATTATAGTTTAAATTTGTTTATCAATAAATTTATAATTTTATGAAATTTAATACTAAAACTATTCATGGAGGGCAATCGTTGGACACTAGCTTTAACGCTGTAATGCCTCCAATATACCAAACATCAACTTATGCACAGTCAAGCCCTGGAAAGCATAAAGGATTTGAATATTCAAGAACGCATAATCCTACAAGAACAGCCCTGCAAAATTCTTTTGCCAGTCTAGAAAACGCAAATTATGGAGTAGCTTTTGCATCTGGATTAGCAGCTATTGATGCCATAATTAAATTATTAAAACCTGGAGATGAAGTGATTTCAACTAACGATTTGTATGGAGGAACTTATAGGTTATTTACAAAAATATTTAGTGTCTATGGAATTAAATTTCATTTTATAGGGATGCATGATCTTAATAGTATTGAAAAATTAATTAATCAAAATACTAAATTAATATGGGCAGAAACTCCTACTAATCCTATGTTAAATATTTGCGATATATCTGGACTTTCACGTATTTCAAAGAAACATAAAATTCTTTTGGCAGTTGATAATACTTTTGCAACCCCATATTTGCAAAGGCCTCTTGACTTGGGAGCAGATATAGTTATACATTCAGCAACTAAATATTTAGGAGGTCATAGTGATGTTGTTTTAGGAGCTATCATGTTAAATGACTCTGAATTAGCAGATAGATTATATTTTATTCAAAATGCAAGTGGCGCAATTTGTGGCCCTCAAGATAGTTTTTTAGTGTTAAGGGGAATAAAAACATTACATGTTAGAATGCAGAGACATTGTGATAATACTAAGGAAATCGCAGAATTTTTAAATTCTCATAAAAAAGTGGATCATGTTTATTGGCCTGGATTTAATTTTCATTTAAATCATGAAATTGCAACTAAACAAATGGATGATTATGGAGGAATGCTTTCATTTAAGCTTAAGAGTAATGACATTAAGGATACATTTAAAGTTTTAGAAAAACTTAAAATATTTACATTGGCAGAGTCCCTTGGGGGAGTTGAATCTTTATCTGGCCACCCTGCATCTATGACTCATGCTAGCATTCCTAAGGCAGAAAGAGAAAAGTCTGGACTTTCTGATTCACTTATAAGATTAAGTATTGGAATTGAAGATTCTGAAGATTTAATCCAAGATTTAATTCAAGCAATAAGTTAAGCATTGATTTTTACTAACTTTATGAGCGGTTTATTTATTAAATTACTATTTTTACCCATAAGTTTTTACCAATTATATAATAATTGATTTATTATGAAACAAAAGATTGAAGCATTTTTAGATTTAGTTAAACAAAGAAATGGTAGTGAATTAGAATTTATGCAGGCTGTTGAAGAAGTTGCGGAAACAGTTGTACCATATATTGTTGATAATGATATTTATCACGGAAAAAATATTCTATTAAGAATGTGTGAGCCTGAAAGAGTTATAAGTTTTAGGGTATCTTGGGTTGATGATAATGGAGAAATCCAGGTGAATAGAGGTTATAGAATACAAATGAATTCGGCAATTGGCCCTTATAAAGGAGGTCTAAGATTTCATCCTTCAGTGAACATGAGTATCCTTAAGTTTCTAGCATTTGAACAGGTTTTTAAAAATAGCCTGACTACTTTGCCAATGGGCGGAGGAAAGGGAGGAAGTGATTTTGATCCTAAGGGTAAAAGTGATAACGAAATAATGAGATTTTGCCAAGCTTTTATGTCTGAACTATTTAGACATATTGGGCCAAACACTGATGTGCCTGCTGGAGATATTGGGGTAGGCGGAAGAGAAATTGGTTATTTGTATGGGATGTATAAAAAACTAAATAATGAATTTACAGGAGTTTTAACTGGCAAGGGTGTTACTTGGGGAGGTTCATTAATTAGACCAGAAGCAACTGGATATGGAACAGTTTATTTTGCTCAAAATATGTTAGGGTTAAAAGATGATGGTTTTAGGGATAAAAATGTAGTTATTTCTGGATCAGGAAATGTAGCACAATATGCAGCTGAGAAAGCTATTAGTTTAGGAGCAACAGTCTTAACAATGTCTGATTCTTCAGGCTTTATTTATGATTCAGACGGAATAAACGAAGAGAAATTGTCTTTTATAATGGATTTAAAAAATGTTAAAAGAGGAAGAATTAGTGATTATGTAAAAAAATATCCAAATGCTACTTTTAATAAAGGCGGCAAGCCTTGGTCAACTCCATGTGACATTGCTTTACCATGTGCAACTCAAAATGAATTAGATAAAAGCGATGCAGAAACCTTAATTTCAAATGGCTGCATTTGTGTTAGTGAAGGAGCTAATATGCCATCCACAAAGGATGCCATTAGTGTTTTTCATAATGCTAAAATATTATTTGCGCCTGGGAAAGCTTCTAATGCTGGAGGTGTAGCAACATCAGGATTAGAAATGACCCAAAATTCTTTAAGATATCATTGGTCTAGAGAAGAAGTTGATGAAAAACTTAAAGAAATAATGCTTAATATTCATAATTCTTGCATTGAATATGGCAAAGGAGATGATGGTTATATAGACTATGTTAAAGGAGCAAATATTGCTGGATTTGTCAAGGTTGCTGATGCTATGTTAGCTCAAGGCATAGTTTAATTCATTATAAATATATTATAGTGATATATTTTTCGTTTAATACATGAATATATTTATAATATTTTATGTTAAGATTTTTCATCTATTTTTTTTGTGTATTAAATCTAACTCATTTATGTGCCCAAGAATTAAATCCTTTATGGGAAACACACTTTTCTTATTATAATGTTAATGGGCTAGAATCAGATGGAATAAATATATATGCTTCCTCTGAAAATGCGGTTTTTCTATATAACACACAAACTGCTGAACTAAATAAAATTACCACAAAAGAAGGTCTTTCAGGCGAAACTATTTCATCAATTTATTTTAGCTCTAATTATAATAAACTTATGATTGGGTTTGAAAATGGTCTTATTCAAATTAAAGACTTTAATACAAATAATATTATTAGTATTTATGATATTATAGATAAAACAACTATTTCTCCAGAAAATAAGAGAATAAATAATTTTAATGAATTTGATCAGTCTGTTTATATATCAACAGATTATGGAATTTCAGTTTTTAATTTAGAAAGTTTAGAGTTTGGTGATACATTTTTTATTGGAATTAGTGGATCTCAGCTTAAGGTTTCTGAAGTGGCATTTGTCGATGAGTATATTTATGCAGCATGTAATGATTTTGGAGGCATAAAAAGAGCCCCTACTTCTTCTAGTCTAATTGATTTTAATAATTGGGAGGAAGTTGCTTCAGGCAGTTATTATTCTATTACATCTGTAGGGGATTCAATATATTACTCTAATCTCAATAAAATTTATAAAATAAATAATGGTGTTATATCTGAATTATTGAATTCAGCTGAATTAATTAAAGATTTTAAATTTATTTCAGGAAATTTTATTATTTCTACTCATAATAATATTTTAATTTATGATGCAGACTTCAATATTATTGGTAATCCTATTTCTAATACTTATTATCAAACTAATTTTAATTCTGCAATACCCAACTTAAATGATATATATATAGGGACTACAGATAACGGAATGATAAAACTAAATCTTAGTAATATTGAGAATTACACAACTATTTTACCTGAAGGACCACTAGCTAATAACATTTTTTCAATAGAAAATTTTAATCATCAACTTTGGGTAACATTTGGAGATTATAGTCTTACATATAATCCATACCCACTAAAAGAAAAGGGGATAAGCAACTTTAATTCACAATGGAATAATATTGTTTTTGATAGTTTGCCTTCAAATTCAGTTAATCTAAATAGTATTTCAATTAATCCATTTAATAACAACCAAATTTTTATTAGCTCATTCCATGGAGGGCTTTTAGAAATAAATAATAATGAAACAATTAGCTTATTAGATCATTTAAATAGCCCATTAGAATCAATGAGTATTTCAGACCCAACCTATACAAGTGTAAGAATTTCTGACACTGAATTTGATGATTCAGGGCTATTGTGGATTTTAAATTCTAAAGTTGATAGCCCTTTAAAATCATTTGACCCTAGCTCGGGGCAATGGAGAAGTTACAGTTTTACAGAAATTATTCCTGACGCTTTAAATGATGAATTAGGGTTTAGTGATATTGAAGTAGATCAACTAGGTAATAAATGGATTGGGGGTCTAAGATCAGGCTTAATAGGTTTTAATGAAAATGCAGGCACTCCACTACTAAAAAAAATATTTGATCTTGAAGAATCAAATTTGCCTAATTCATATGTAAGAAGCTTAGCAGTAGATAATAATAATCATCTTTGGATTGGAACTGTTGAGGGATTAAGAGTCCTTTATAACACAGCTAATTTTTTTGATACAAATGTCATTACACAGCCAATAGTGATACTGGAAGACGGCATCCCTAAGGAGTTATTAGAGCAACAATTTATTTCTGATATAGAGGTAGATGGAGCTAATAATAAATGGGTTGGCACAATAGGATCAGGAATTTTCTATTTTTCTCAAAATGGACAACAAACCATTCATCATTTCACTAAAAATAATTCGCCCCTTCCATCTAATAATATTAATGATATATCAATTGACGGAAATAATGGGGTAGTATATATAGGGACTGATAAAGGTCTAGTAAGCTATGATACAGGAAGTTCTGCTACAGAATCAAATTTTCAAAATGCATATGTGTATCCTAACCCCGTAAGACCTTCTTTTGATATGGAGCTTAATAAAATTAAGATTAAAGGAATTACAGATAGGGTAAATATAAAAATAACTGATATCGAAGGGAATTTAGTGGCTGAAGCACAATCTAATATAAATTCAAGGTATAATAATTTCAATTTGGAGATTGATGGAGGTACTGCTTTCTGGAATGGCAAGAATTTAGCAGGCAGATTAGTTTCGTCAGGAGTCTATATCGTTATGCTTTCTGAATTAGAGACTTATGAAACAAAAATTTTAAAAATAATGATAATTAGATAATGACTTCATCAACATCAGCAATTGTTTTATCAAAGATAAGATATAAGGATAATGATATAATAGTTAAAATATTTACTAGAGAATATGGGGCAATTAGTTTTATTGTAAAAGGCTCAGCAAAGTCAAAAAAAAGTAAAATTAAATTTGTTTATTTTCAGGAGTTAACTATTGTAAATATCCAGTTTAACTTTAATCCAAACAGAAATTTACAATACATAAAAGATCTTGAGATAAAACATCATTATTCTTCTTCGCATACGGATTTAGTTAAAACTTCTGTAATAATTTTTTTATCAGAAATGCTATCAAATATTATTACTCATCAAAAGAAAGAAGTAGAATTATATGATTATATAGAAGAATCATTAATTTGGTATGACACGAATCATTTAAACTCCTATTTTCATTTAATTTTTTTGCTTGAATTAACTAAATATTTAGGGTTTTATCCAGATATTTCGGACAATCACCTACAATATTTTAATCTTGAAGAAGGCATATATGAATCATCAAAAACTAGCAAGTATTCTATTAAAGATGTTAATTTAAACCTCTTTAATAATATTTTAGGCATAAAATTTGATAGTAATCATTTACTAGCGTTAAATTCTGAGGAAAAAATGGAAGTTTTAAATATTATTATAACCTATTACAAATTGCATATCAATAATTTTAAGGGACTAAAATCATTAGATATCATCAGAAACACATATAATTAATCTTGAAAAAAGCTACATATATATTATTATTGTTTTTTAGTATTGTTAGTCATGCTCAGGAGGTTTATATTCTAGATGAATCAACAATGGAACCTATTGTTGGTGTAGCTGTATACAGTAATCCAGAAAACAGTGTATTTTCAGATTTTGAAGGGAAGGTATTACTTGATTCATTTGAAAATGATCAAACAATTACTTTTAAGCATTTATCATATCAGACAAGATTAATTAATAAGCAAATCATTCAGAATACAGTATTGTTATCTATGAATACTCAATCTTTAGATCAGATTATAATTTCAGCTTCAAGATTTGCCCAGGACATAAAGGAAATACCACAGAGAATACTTCAGATAAACAAAGAAGGTATTGCCGTTAGCAACCCTCAGACCAGTGCAGATTTATTAAATACTAGTGGACATATATATATACAAAAAAGCCAATTGGGAGGTGGCAGCCCAATGATAAGAGGAGTTTCTACAAATAGATTAGTCTTATCTGTTGATGGAGTAAGACTAAATAATGCTATATATAGAGGTGGCAATATGCATAATGTAATATCAATCGATCCATTTTCTATAAACAAAACTGAGATTATTATGGGATCAAGCTCAGTAATGTATGGGAGCGATGCTATTGGAGGGGCTATGAATTTTTACACTAAAAAACCAGAATTCACAGAAACTGAAAAGCCATTAATATTAATTAATTCTAATTTAAGAACAGCCTCAGCTAATAATGAAAAAACGGGTCATTTTGACATTAATATTGGATATAAAAAATTAGCATTTTTAACTAGTTTTTCTCGTAATGATTTTGATGATTTAAAAATGGGGAAAAATGGCCTGTCGGATTATTTAAGGCCAGAATACGTTTCTGCAATAAATGGTTTTGATTCTATTATTCAAAATTCAAATCCACAAATTCAAAAGCAAACGCAATATTCTCAGTTCAATTTTATGCAGAAGATTTTGTATAAGCCTTCTGATAATATTACTGCTGATCTTGGAATACATTATTCTTCATCATCTAATATACCAAGATATGATAGATTAATAAGATATAATAATGATAATGATTTGTATTATGGAGAGTGGTATTACGGACCACAAAAGTGGCTATTAATTAATTCTCAAATTTCTTTAGACAGCGATAGCTCTAAGCTATATGATAAGGCTAAGTTAACTACAGCATATCAAAAATTCAATGAAAGTAGAAATAGTAGAAAAATTTATGATACTATCAAGAGTATTAGAGATGAAGAGGTTAATATATTTTCAATCAATTTAGATTTTATTAAATCAATTTCTGAAAATTCAGTACTATCATATGGAGCGGAATATTTAAATAATAAAATTCACTCTAAGGCATGTTTACTTAATATTGAAGAGTTAATTATATATGATAATACAACTAGATATCCAGATAATTCTACTTGGGAATCAATCGGGGCATATTTAAACTATAAGTATAGATTAAAAAATAATATTATTATTCAATCTGGATTGAGATATAATCATGTATTAGTTAATGCAGATTTATCTAATAATCTATTATACGGCTTTCCATTTTCAAATGCTAATATTAATACTGGGGCATTAATTGGAGGTTTTGGTATTAGTTGGATCCAAAATGAGAATTATACATGGAAATTCAATTTGAGCACTGCTTTTAGAGCACCAAACATTGATGATGTTGCTAAAATTTTTGATTCGGAACCTGGCTCAGTAGTTGTCCCTAACCCTGATTTGAAACCAGAAAGATCTTTTGGAGTTGATTTGGGAGGAACAATTACGTTAGAAAAAATTAATTTCGAATTTTCTACATATTATACTTATTTGTATAACAGTTTAATTAGAGCGGATTTTGAATTAGAGAATGGAGTCAATCAAATAATATATGATGGCGAATTAAGCAATATTCAAGCTATTCAAAATGGGTCAAGATCTAATATATTTGGAGTTGAGCTTGGATTAGACATACAGTTAACAAATAAATTAAATTCTGTTTTTCAATATAATTTCATTGATGGTAAGCAAAAAGATGATTATTCTATATCAATGCCAGTTAGGCATGTGCCACCACAATTTGGAAGTCTACATTTAGTATATAAGAACGAAAAATTTATGCTTGATGGATTTATAAATTATAATTCAGAAATACCATTTTATAAATTGGCTCAATCTGAAATTGACAAACCTCATTTATATGCTTTAGATAGTAATGGCAATCCATATTCTCCAGCATGGTATACTTTGAATTTGAGATCAATTTATACTATTTCAGATAGAATTTCAATGACTGCAGCTATAGAAAATCTTGCCAACAAACTATATAGACCTTATTCTTCAGGAATTTCTGCTCCTGGAATTAATTTTATTTTTGCGATTAATTATAATCTTTAGAATGACAATAGCTTCACATCAAGATCCTGAAATTTTGAAAAAAATTGAAAATTTTTGTTCTTATCAGGAACGATGCAAAAAGGAAGTTATAGATAAACTTTTTAAATTAAATGTAGATCAATCAGAGATTGATAATATTATTAATTATTTGGTTAACCGTAATTTTATAGATGAAGAGCGTTTTGCTTTATCATTTACTCGAGGGAAATTTAGAATAAAAAAATGGGGTAAAATTAAAATTACATTAGAATTAAAAAAACGAGGCATAGACTCTAATTTGATCAGTATGGCTCTTAATCAAATTTCAGATCAAGATTATATTAGTGCTTTTGATGATCTGTCAATAAAAAAATTTGGTTTGTTGAGCGGTTCAAAGGATTCAAGAAAAAGAAAATTTATTAATTTTTTATCCTATAGAGGATGGGAGTATGATTTTATAATTAAAAAGGTTAATGACTTATTTTAACGATTATATCCAAAAGAGAAAAGATACGATCTTCCAGGCATAGGTATCAGATTAGTCTCATAGTATTCGGTCTCGAAAACATTATTTACCATTAAAGAAAAGTCGAATTTTTTAAATACTAGCCGTGTTTTTATATCAACTATACTATAATTATTGCCAGATGTTCTTTCAGCATATTTATAGATAATTGAGCTTGACAATTTTTTAGTTAATGCAATATTAATATTTGATGTGACATGATGTTTTAAGGAGTTAATAGCATACCTTGAGTATTGTATTTCAGAAGGCATTAGATCATCTTTTAAATAGCTATATGCTAAATTTATGTAATGATTTTTGTTATTATTCCCATAAATTTTAATTCCAAGAGAGGTCTCTGCTCCGCTAGTATTTAATTCCCTTATATTGCTAGCCTGCCAAGGGTCTGATTCAATAGATTTTACATAATCGATTAAGTCTTTTGCTTTTCTATTAAACAATACAAAAGACAAGCTTAGGTTATTTTTGAAATAACGAATTCCAATTTCTTCAGATAGTGCTTTTTCAGGAATTAATTTTTCATTTCCAATAGTTGTTGGACTGCTATAATAAAGATCAGTATATGTAGGAACTCTATAGGTATATCCTATATTGGAATAAGCTCTCAAATTTTCATTTATTTTATATCCAACATCTATTCCTGGGTAGGCAAGAAAATTTCTAAAAAAATTATTCTTATAATTATCATTAAAGTTAAAATCTGAAAAATAATTTAGAGCAATTCCAGGGGTAATATCAAGCTTGTCTTTTAATAGTTTAAATTGATGCTCTATGAATATATTGATCATAGTCCTGTCTCTATCGCCTAAATTATTACTTGCAATTGATACGTAGGCAAGATCAATCCCAAAACCAGTAGTCCCTGCATTTGATTCTTTAGAGCCATTCAATTCAAAACCTATTTTATTTGTAATATGAAGATTTCTATAAACTGAAGGATCCTGTCTTAGATATACATACATGTCTTGATTCCTTTTCCAATATATTTTTGGTTTAATTACTAGAGATTCATTTCTAATTTCTGTGCTAGCTCCTAATAAACTAGCCTGGGTTTCTTCATATTGGTCAACTGCTTCAGGACTTGCATAGAATCCATTAGCCCCAAATTTTCGCTCATTAAAAGAAGCAATCATATTAACTGGTAAGTTTTTAATTTGAAAACTACCTTTTATAAAATTATTGTTATTATTAAAGTCAGTATTATATCTATAGCCATCTGAAGATTGTCTTGAGTAGTGAGTTATAAATGATGCTTTTTCAGAGGACTGTTGAATTGTTAATGCGGCATTTCTTTGCTCAAATGATCCTGCTCCAATTTTTCTAGACCTTTGATTTTCTGTAACTTTTTTAGTCACTATATTGATAGCTCCAGTAAATGCATTCTGTCCATATATTCTTGCTGCTGCTCCCTTTATAATTTCTATTCTCTCTATTACATCTATTGGGATTGCCATGTTCATTGTATGATGCCCAGTTTGAGGGTCTTCAACTTTAAATCCATCTATTAATAACAATGTTTGATCAAATGTTCCACCTCTTATATATAAATCTGCTTGCATCCCTGATACTCCTCTACGCCTAATATCTATTCCTGCTACTTGCTGTAATAGTTCACTCACGTTTGCAGCGGGACTATTTTTAATTTCCTCTTTTGTAATAACATGAATAGTTCTAGAATTTTCAGAAAAAGGTAATTCAATTCTAGGCGATGAAATAATTTCTATTGTTTCTAAGCTGATTTCTTTTCCATCCTCAGCTGTTTGCGCAGTTATTTTTTGCAGGAAAAATACTGCAAATAGGATTAAAAAATTCCTTTTATTCATTGTAAAATTATTCCACAAGTGCTGTGATTTTATTTTCTTTTAATTCTACTGTGCCTGAATTTATAGGGAGGAAGAATCCTCTATCAGGACCCTTTTCAAACATTTCTTTTATCGATTCATCTAGCTTAATGTCTCCATAAATTTTAATATGCCCTTTTTTAAGAGTTGATACAATGGCAGCGTGATTATTTAGCATTTCAAATTCACCTTGAACTCCAGGAACAGCAACAGACGTTACTTCTCCACTATATATTATTTTTTCTGGTGAAATGATTTCTAAAAACATAATCAAAAAGATTTATTAGAATTTATACTTCAGCTAACATTTTCTCTCCAGCCTCTATTGCTTCTTCAATAGTTCCTTTTAAATTAAACGCAGCTTCAGGCAAATGATCTAGCTCTCCATCCATTATCATATTAAAGCCTTTAATGGTATCTTTAATATCTACCAATACTCCTGGTGTGCCTGTAAATTGTTCTGCAACATGGAATGGTTGAGACAAAAACCTTTGTACTCTTCTTGCTCTACCAACAGCCATCTTATCATCTTCAGAAAGTTCTTCCATTCCTAAAATAGCGATTATATCTTGCAGCTCTTTATATCGCTGTAACAGCTCTTTTACCTTTTGAGCACAATTGTAATGTTCTTCTCCAAGTATTTCTGCAGTTAAAATTCTTGATGTGGAATCTAAAGGATCAACTGCTGGATAAATTCCAAGCTCAGCAATTTTTCTAGACAGCACAGTAGTGGCATCTAGATGGGCAAATGTAGTTGCAGGAGCAGGATCTGTAAGGTCATCTGCAGGAACATAAACCGCCTGAACAGAAGTTATAGACCCTTTTTTTGTAGAAGTTATCCTTTCTTGCATTGCTCCCATTTCAGTCGCTAATGTAGGTTGATACCCAACTGCTGAAGGCATTCTTCCAAGTAATGCAGAAACTTCAGATCCAGCTTGAGTAAATCTAAATATATTATCGACAAAAAATAACACATCTTTCCCTTGACCATCGCCTGCACCATCTCTAAAATATTCAGCTACTGTTAATCCAGAAAGAGCAACTCTAGCTCTAGCTCCGGGAGGTTCATTCATTTGTCCAAAAACAAATGTTGCTTTAGAATCTTTTAAAGCTTTTTTATCAACCTTGCTAAGATCCCATCCTCCTTCTTCCATTGATTTCATAAAGTCTTTCCCATAGGTGATAATCCCAGATTCTAACATCTCACGAAGCAGATCATTTCCTTCCCTAGTTCTTTCACCAACTCCAGCAAATACAGAAAGACCTCCATGGCCTTTTGCAATATTATTAATTAACTCTTGTATTAATACAGTTTTACCAACTCCAGCTCCACCAAATAATCCAATTTTACCTCCTTTTGCATAGGGCTCAATAAGATCTATCACTTTAATACCAGTGAACAGCACTTCTGTAGATGTTGATAGATCTTCAAATTTTGGAGCTTCCCTATGAATAGCTAACCCATCATCTCCTGTTTTAGGCAAATTTCCAATTCCATCAATTGAATCTCCAATTACATTAAATAATCTACCATTAATTTCTTTACCAATAGGCATTTTAATTGGATTGCCAGTAGCTTTTGCTACAGCCCCTCTACTAATTCCATCTGAAGAATCCATTGCAATAGTTCTAACAATGCTTTCTCCAATATGAGCTTGTACTTCAAGCACTAACAGTGAGCCATCAGGTTTTTCAATTTCTAATGAATCATAAATTTTTGGAAGACCTTTATCTGAATCAAATTCAACATCAATTACTGGGCCGACTATTTGTGAAATTTTACCTGAAATCATATTGGTTTTTTGTGTTTAAAAAGTTAAAAAAGAATAACCATGCAAAGATAATTTTTTATAAAAGAAAGACAATTTTTTTTTAAAAAAAATCAGTCTTTTGTGAATAAAAAAAAGCCTGAATGTTTATCCAGGCTTTTTTTAGTTTTCAGTTTACTTATTCTCCTACATGTTTGGAGGATAATTTGTTGGATAGTCTCCAGCATCTACTGCAACATCTGAAAGATTTGATCCATAATGAGCATCAATTACCTCCATCATTGCATTAGCAAGAACAGCATTCCCTCTAGCAGTAGGATGTATTCCATCTAATGAGTAAAACCCTCCCATGACTAAATCTCCAGTCATGTGAAATTCTCCACTAGTTACTCCAACGCTATTAAGTTCTTCAAAGAATGAATGAGCATCAAACATTGCCCAGCCACTTTGACTAGCTAACGCAGAGATAGTTCCATTATAACCAGTTATTGTTGCTTGAATTTCTGCAACTTCATTTGCTGTTAGCACCCTAGTATCATCTAGTGGAACACTTAACCCATTTACCATTGTTGGATTTCCACCAACAGCTGTACCAATAATTGAAGCTGTTGATAATAGAATTTTATCATCTGCTGTTGCATGTCTCATGTTTGGTAATGTCAATGGTATCCCTAATGGAGTTAAATCTATTGTTGTTAGGTCATCATCATCAATTACTACTGCATTCATTCCTTCAACAAAATTGATTGTTCTAGCAGCAGCTTCAGATTGTGTAATAATTCCAAACCCTGCAACTAATGCTAATGCACCATTATATTGTGCAAATCCACCATTTAACGCTCCAGCAGTAGCAGCATCTAGAGGGACTACATCATGCCCAACTGTATTAAAGAAAGCATTATTTGTTACATCAGGAATATTACTTATAATTCCATCAACCCCTAATTGGCCTAATGCACCCATAGTAGTTCCCAATGCAAATTGAAATTCTGCTTGAGTTCCCATACCAACACTTGTTGCACCATCTGTTGCACTAGCAAGCGCATCGCTAAATCCAGAAAGCATTGTAATAAATGTAGGATATTGTCCCATAACGTCTCCAATGATAGATCCACCATCACTAGAAGCCATTCTTACATAATATGGATTAGCCAATCCTTGCATTAGTGCAGCCATACTTCCATATCCAGGAGCTAGCATATGAACAGCATTAACTCCAGGGGCAGCCATATTAGAATATGGTCCAGGCATTACATTTGTAGCTTCCGTACTTGGCGTACCAGGAACTGGCGCAGGTCCTGCACCATTAAAAAATAGTCTTGGACCAAAAATTTGTTGTCCACCAACTAATAGCCCACCAACATTATCGCTCATATAAGGTTGAGTAAATTCTCCTCCACCTGCATGCGCCATAACACCAGCCATTATGTTTGGATATGAATTCATTTGTCCTGCTTGAAATAATGCATTATCTGTATAGCCCGCAGTCATCGTTGCACCCATTGCAACCATTTTAGAAAAATCTGCATCTCCAGAGTCTATGTCAAGATATATAGGCATACCCTCCAACGAGTCTTGATCCATGTCACAGCCAGTAAAGGCAATTAAAATGAATGAAAGAAATAAATATTTAATTTTCATAATTTGTTAGTTTAATTATTATTTAATTATAGGTTGTTAGCAGTCCATGAAATATAATATTGTTGACCAATGAATCCTGAACCAAATGCAGTAAAGTATTCTTGGCTACCAAGATTAGCACCACCAATTTTTATAGTTGAATTCCACTTTGGAATAGTAAAATTAATCTGCGCATCAATTACGTTAGTTGCAGGCACATCTCCATTTCCAAATGTTGCTTCCCAATAGAAAGCACTAAAATATCTCCAAGCGACATTAAACCCAACATTTTCAAAAATATTTGTATTTCCAAACTGAACTTTTACCTTATGTTCTGGAGTATTCCAATTTGTTTGGAAGTCTGGATAAAGATCTTGATCAAATTCTAATACCGATTTAGTATAGTTAGCTGATAAATCCCAGTTTTTAAAAAGCTTAGTTACTATACCAATTGCAGCACCCCAAGATTCTACCGTAGCATCAGAGTTTGTATAGGCGCTATAAGTTTCAAAGTCACCATTAGCAATTGCTAAAATAGACAATCCATTATCACCAACTTGACCATAATAAGGCGAAATTACTGCCTCAGTACTAATAAAGTTTTCATATGAATTTCTATAAATGTTAGCGTCAACGATAAATGTTGGAGATAATTTTCCTCTATATCCAAATTCAACTGACTGCAAGCGCTCTGCTTCAACATACTCAACTCCAGAAGCTTCTAACAACCCAGGATTTCCTGTAGCTGCCATTGCTTGAACTGAGGATGCTGAAAATGAGTTACTAAACGCACTGTCACCTGTTAGAGTAACCGTTGCTGGTGCACCAAGGGCTTGTCCTGCAGCACTAACTGAATAATCTCTAACAAATCTTGATGGATTATCAGGAGATGAACCAACTAGTCTTGCTATTCCAACATCAAGACCTATAAATAAATCTTGCGTTGTTGGATTTCTGTATCCAGTTTGATATGAAACTCTAAAATTGTGATTTTTATAATCTCCAGCGGTATATGCTAAAGCAACCCTAGGAGTTATTGCTCCATCAGAAAACTCTGCTTTATCATATCTAGCAGCAGCAGTTACCCTAAATCTATCATCAAGCATATCTTTAGTAATTTGAGTATATACACCCATATCACCATAATTTATTGGGCCATCATAGTCAGTATATATTGTCCCAGAAGAATTTAGCTCATAATTTCTGTATGAACCACCTAATTGAACTTCTGCCCAATCCCACATATGACCAAAATTATAATTAAAGTCAGTGTGGTATACTTTAGATTCGTCCTGGAATTTTGCTCCAGTTGTAAGATCAGGATTAGTTACTACAGCCTCAAATGCATCCAGATATGCCTGAGTTCCCGGCATTAAACGGCCAGTATCTGCAGTAGCTCTTCCTAGTGCATGTGCTGCATCTATAGTTAATCCAGCAAGAGTTCCGCCTACAATTCCACCTACATATTCTCCAAACCATTGATTATCACTCTTCCATGATCTATTTATATTAATTGCAGTAAAGTTCATATCATATGAATCTCCTGCATTGTCTGCATTCACATATGTTCTAACAAAAAAGTTAGGAGACTTAACTTCTAATTTATGTTGAGTCATTATGAAATTCTCTATTCCGTATCTGTTTGTTCCTTGATATACGGTCTCTCCAGTACCATATTTTCCAACATATTGAATTTCAAGAGCATCAGTCCCGTCAGGTCTCCAGTATAGACCCCAATCAGCTTTTTTACTTCTTGCTACGTGATCTGTTAGATCTACTTCTCTATATCCAGTTCTACTTACAACTGTAGAAGGAACTAAAGCAGAAGCTCCAGCAGGAAGTAGTCCTCCCGCTTCCATTGCCTGTGCAACACCATTAATATTGGTAGCAACCTCATCCCCATATATGTTAATTCCATCATGATTATGAGCAGCTCTAGTTAAACCTACTCCATTCTCATCAACTCTTCCTAATTTATCTACCTCACTATCAGCTACCCAATCAGTACCACGTAAGTAAGCAAAATTAACTTTCATTGCTACTTTGTCACTGAATTTGTGTCCAAATCTTACTTGAAGATCTCTAAATTCATTGTCTCCTCCAGCTGCTTCTTGAGATGTAATTCCATGTTTGTATTGTCCACTAACACCTTGGAAGTCAAAAGGATTTTTACTTTCCATAAGTAATATTCCATTAAACGCATTTGCACCATATAGTGCTGATGAAGCTCCAGGAATAATTTCAACACTTAAAACGTCAGTTTCTGTCATCCCTAACAAGTTCCCAAGTGGGAAGTTTAGCGCAGGAGCAGAGTTATCCATTCCGTCAACTAATTGCACAAATCTTGTGTTTGCAAATGTTGAAAACCCTCTTGTGTTAATTGCTTTAAATGTTAAACTGTTAACGTTTATATCTACACCTTTTAAATTCTCAAGTCCATCATAAAAATCTGCGGATGCAGTAGTTTTTATGTCTTTTATTCCAAATCTCTCAACAGTAACAGGAGATTCAAAAATTCTTTGAGGTGTTCTTGATGCAGAAACTACAACTTCATCAAGAGCAGTGTTGTCTTCTAAAACGAAGTCAACTGTTGATGAAGAACTTACTTCTGCTGACATGGCTTTAAAACCAACACTGCTAGCTTCAATTGAAAAAGGAGTGTCCATGTCTGAGGTGATAGAATAATTTCCATCGAAATCTGCAACTACACCTGTAGAAGTACCAACAATGATAACCGTTGCTCCGGAAAGAGGCTGGCTATTTCTATCAGTAACACTACCAGTTACAGTAGTTTGTGCGTAAGAAAACACACAAAATAACATCATAAAAATTTTAAGAATTGTTCTCATAATCTAGTTATTAGTTTAATTTTTGATAGCACAATATACTTATATAATCTGTTATCTGCACAGGATTTTACAAAAATTTGACATTTTTAAAGCAAATTCAATTATTAATTTTTTAAATATTTACCTTATAGTTAATGTGAATAATAAAATATTGTGATTTATTGTTAGTATTTTATAATAAATTAACAATATATATGAGAATTCTATATTAGACCTATTTTTATTAAAAATCTAATGAAAATCCAAATGTTGGGATTGGTGTATTCCTGTTAATCTCCACCTCTGTCAATTCAAGAGGATTAATGATATTTCCGTTAAAATCTCTATTTAGTCCATACTCTGGAGGCAATGGAATTTTTTGAGTAAGAATATTTAATATTTCAAAATAGAAACTTATCGAAATATTTTCCTTATTCCATTTTTTGTCTACTCTGATATCTAGCTGACTAAAATTATTTAATTTCTCTTCACCTAATCTGGAATAATCCAACACCATTTCAGGATAGCTAATCATACTTGCGTTTAGATCATATGGTACATATGGAGTTTTTCCAGCAAATCTTAATCGAGAACTTAACTCCCAGTTATTATTCAGTTTATATCCATTACTAAAAGACACTAAGTGTCTGCTATCCCATACTGAAGGCAAGTATTCAGAAGTAAAACCTGAGAATTTACTATGGAAATAAGTGTATGAGAAAATACCATAGAAATTATTGGTTAATTTTTGTTGAAATAACGCCTCTATTCCATAGGTTTTACCCTTACCGACAGCCCTTACCTCTTCATTCCCCAGGACTTCAAAATCTCCGCCTTTATTGGCAAGTGATACTTGATCAATTACTGAAACAGGGAAATTATCATATTTTTTTAGAAAGGCTTCAATTGATACTTTAGAAGAATTAGAAATATTATAGTCTATCCCAGTCACAAAATGTTTGCTCTCAGTATATTTATTATTCTTATTTAGATATTCTCCATTATTATTTTGATATCCAAGCATTGTATAGGTTGGCATTTTATAGTATTTGCCAATAGACGTGTTCCATCTCCATTTTCTATCATCACTAATGGCGTAAGACAAGGAAGCTCTTGGTGAGAAATTATCTAATAAACTAGACCCTGTTGAGAAAGTATCTTCATCTACCCTAAATCCAATTGAAAAATCTAATCTATTATTAAAAAAACTTCTAGATCCATTAGCAAAGAACCCATATTTATAAAATTCTATTTCAGTATTGTAGTTAAGGCCAGTATATAAATTTTGAGTAGCATTAAAGTAGTTTGATAGCTGAACATTACCACCCCATTTAAGTTTCCAATCTTTGTAATAATTTATAGATTTAATTCTAAGCTTAGTCTCCCATTCATGAGAATCATTTCTAAAGATTAAACCTGATTCATTTAAATTATCAGAATATCTGGAAAAAATATTTTTTAATTTATTCGTGCTCAATGCTGTAATTAATTGACCTCTTTGGTTCTTGTATTTTCTTTTCCATGAAATTCCAGTAGTGGTGGTATTTTGCTGAATAATTGGAACCTGTTCCAGTTGAGCCTGTTGTTGCGCATCAAAATCATCAGGCGCTTCAACTGAAAAGTCATCAATTGATCCCAATCCAATAAAGTTTATAGAATTATATTTATCAATATCATGATGAATCTTCCATTGATAATCCCAATAGTCTGGTCTTATTGGAAGTCCAATTAATTTGAATAGAAATTGCAGGTAGCTTTTTCTCAATGAAAAGATCATTGTAGTTTTTACTTCTTCATTAGGTTTATTAAAAATTGGCCCTTCAAATGTTAACCCAGATTCACTAGCTCCTATTCTTAAATTACCAGCAAATTGATTTGTATTCCCCTCTTTTTGATCAAAAGAAAGGACTCCACTTAGTGGATTATCATATTCAGCACCAAAAGCAGAAGTTGATAGAGTTACTTCTTGAATAAATGAAATATTAATCATTCCTCTTGGGCCTCCTGCACTTCCTTGGGTACTAAAATGATTTATATTTGGAATTTCAATGCCATCTAAATAGTACACAGTTTCATTAGGAGCACCCCCTCTAATAATAATATCATTTCTAAAACCTCCTACTGACGGAGATAGCCCAGGCATGCTTTGTACAACTTTGGTTATATCATTGTTTGCACCAGGGTAGCTTTCAATTTCTACTGCAGAAAAAGTATTTATTGAAAGCGGAGATTCCATAGTTTTTTTAAATGGACTTTCAGTAATAACAACTTCATCTAATGTTTCACTTGATTCATTTAGAAATATTTTTAGATTAGGATTCCCTTTACTTTTTATAATAACATTATATACTTTTTGAGATTGATAGCCAATATAGCTTATGGTAATATTATATGTTGTGGTGGGGATATTTTCTATTATAAAATAACCGTTTTCATCACTGATTGCTCCAATGGATGTGTCATCCAGAATAATATTTGCACCAAGCAATGGTAATTGACTTTTACTATCAAATATTTCACCAATAATACTTCCCTGGTTTTGTGAAAAGGAAGAAAAGATATTTAAAATTAAAACTGCTAAAAATAAATTTAAATTTTTCATATAAGCTAATTACAGATTAGAGGTATATTCCATTAAATAGGTACAAATCATTGCTCCGTAGGTTCCTACTACATATCCAAAAACTGCAAGTAACACGCCAACAGTGGCTAAAGATGGATGAAATGCTGCAGCTACAACAGGTGCAGATGCGGCACCACCTACATTTGCTTGACTTCCGACAGCTAAAAAGAAATAGGGAGCTCTGATTATTTTTGCAACTATAATTAGAAGTATCGCATGAATTGACATCCATATTATTCCAATTAGAATTAGTTTAGGTTCATCTAAAATAGATCCTAAATCCATTTTCATTCCAATTGTTGCAACCAGTACATAGATAAAAATACTACCAATTTTACTAGCACCAATTCCTTCAAAATTTCTAGCTTTTGTGAATGATAATCCAATTCCAATAAATGTTGCAATTGATATCATCCAAAAAAACTTAGATGCAAAA
>Ga0208764_10000836_pt1 | contig 19943 bp, 19 predicted proteins | sample ETNtaG_18_FD_185762 | JGI IMG/M metagenome (GOLD analysis project Ga0208764, IMG submission 185762) | Marine microbial and viral communities from oxygen minimum zone, Eastern Pacific Ocean - ETNP201302SV91 (SPAdes) (version 2) | ecosystem: Environmental > Aquatic > Marine > Oceanic ... | reverse complement strand
TTTTGCTTACTGAACGTGGGACATCGTTTGGTTACGATTTAGTATCGGATATGACAGCAATACCTACGATGAAATCATCGGGTTATCCTGTAGTATTTGATGCTACTCATTCATGTCAATCATCTGGTGCTAGTGGAACTACTGAGGGCCATCGAGAAATGATCCCTGTATTAGCCAAATCAGCTATTGCTGCGGGGGCTGATGGTTTGTTTATGGAAGTTCATGACAATCCTGAATCAGCAAAGTCAGACGCATCTACACAGTGGCCTTTGGATAAATTGGAAGAATTATTGATTGTAGTAAAAAGAATATTTGAATTAGTTAATTCCTGATGTACGATATTAACAAAATAAAAATGATTATTTCTGACGTTGATGGAGTATGGACTGATGGCTCTATTTATAAGGGTCATTCATCCACCTCTAGCATTGAATTAAAAAAATTCTCTGTTTCAGATGGAGCCGCAGTAGCCCTAATGCGCGAAGCAGGAATGAAGCTTGCTCTCATATCTGGGCGAGAATCTTCAGCTACTGAAGCAAGAGCATCAGAATTAAAAATTGAAGATGTATACAACGGGACACTTAATAAAATACCTCCTTATGAAGCTTTGAAAGAAAAATACAAATTATCTGATGATGAGATTGCGTATGTGGGTGATGATATAATTGATATCCCAGTTATGGAAAGAGTAGCCGTTCCTATTGCGACACAAAACGCTTCACCTCCATGTAAGGATTCTGCTGTGCATATCACAAAGAAAAGTGGAGGAGATGGCGCTTTTAGAGAAGCAGTTGAATGGATTTTAATAAAACAAGATCGCTTAGATAGCGTAATCCATAATCTAAAACAAAAAATTCAGAATCAGTAGTGCGATTAATCTCTTTCTTTATACTTATTTTTTTTGGCTGTCAAGGACCAGAGATTGAAAGGTCAGGTAACTCTAGAGAAGGTCGCCCAGACGCTGAAAGTTGGAATGCAACCATTACGCTTACTAATAAGGGTGCAAAGCGAGCTGTTATTAGAGCAGGTCATTTAGAAAAGTATAATGAGCGCAAATACATTCTTCTTAATGAAAAGGTCGATGCAGATTTTTTTAATGAGAATGAAGTTTATACAACTAACCTTAAATCTAAAATAGCTGAAGTAGATGAAGAAGAAGACTTTTTGATTGCAATTGGTAATGTTGTGGTTTTATCTGATAGCGGTGTTACTCTATTTACAGATACACTTTCTTGGGATAATCTTCGAGAAAAAGTCTACACAGATGATGAAGTTATTTTTATTACTGAAGAACAAGATACTCTTTATGGTATTGGTTTTGAGTCAGATGTAGAGCTCGACAATTGGAAAATTTTAAAACCAACTGGCGTATTTCATGACAATGAGTGATAGTCATAATCAACTGAGTGCAAAAGGATTGCACAAGCGTTATGGTAAGCGATGGGTAGTTCGCGATGTCGACTTAGATGTTAATAAAGGTGAGATTGTAGGCTTGCTTGGGCCTAACGGCGCGGGAAAAACCACAACTTTTTATATGATTACAGGAATGATAAAGCCCACAAAGGGTAATATTTTTCTTGATAAGAAAGATATTACTAGTCGTGCAATGTATCAACGAAGTCGTTCCGGAATAGGTTATTTATCGCAAGAACCATCAATTTTTGGAAAGTTAAGCGTTGAAGATAACTTACGTCTTGTCTTAGAAATGACTGATCTTAGCAAAAATGAACAATCTGAAAAAGTAGAGAAATTGTTAGATGACCTTTCTATCCAACATATAAGAAAAAATAAAGGCGCAAATTTGTCAGGAGGTGAAAGACGCCGAGTTGAGATTTCACGAACCTTAGCTATCGATCCTGATTTTATTCTATTAGATGAACCTTTTGCAGGTGTAGATCCAATTGCAGTAGAAGATATTCAAGCTATTGTTCATTCTCTAAAAGAAAGAAATATTGGAGTATTAATTACAGATCACAATGTTAGAGAAACTTTGTCTATAACTGATCGATCTTATCTTTTATTTGATGGGAAAATATTGAAATCAGGGACTTCGGAATTTTTGGCTAATGATGAAGAAGCAAGACGACTATATCTTGGAGAGCGCTTTACTCTATAAATGACCACATTAAAACAAAAGCAATCTTTGAGGCAATCATTATCACCTCAACAAGTAATTCAAGCTAATATACTTCAGTTAAATATTTCTATTTTAGAAAAGAAAATATTAGATGAATTAGAAAGTAATCCTTTATTAGAACAGTCAGAAACTAATGATGAATCAATATCAACAGCAGATGATTTAGAAAAAGAAGTTGAATACGATGAAGACCCTGATGAATATGAGCCAGCCAATATTTATGAAAATAACAATTTTCAGGACCGCGATATTCCTGTCAAGGCTCAAGTAGATTTTATTGAAGGGTTAGTGCAACAATTAGATGCATATAAGTTTAAGGATTGGGAACGAGCTATTGCGGAAGAAATTTTATGGAATTTAGATGAAAATGGATATTTAGCCATTGAACCAGTTCTAATTGCAGATCGTTATGAAAGAACCGATGATGAGGTGCTAAGTATTCTTGAGAAAATTCAGCACTTAGATCCACCTGGTATTGCTGCTAGAGATCTTCAGGAATGTCTCAAAATTCAATTGGTAGATAAACAGGATACAGTTTCTTACCAAGTTGTTATGAATTATTTTGATGATTTTGCAAATCATCGTTATGAAAAAATTAAAAGAAAACTAAATATAGATAATGCAACATTAGAAGATGTTATTGATGAAATTGCTAAGTTAGAGCCACAGCCAGGTAAAGGAAAGTTTGGTGAGGAGAGTGAAACTGTCATTCCAGATCTTCTAGTAGTTCAACAAGATGGACAATGGAAGATTATCATAAACGATTCCACCCTTCCTGAATTAAATATCAGTAATGAATATGTTACAATGCTTGATAAGAATGATATTAGTACAGATACGAAAAAATACTTAAAGGAAAAATTTGATTTAGCATCTTGGTTTATACAAGCTATTAAGCAAAGACACGATACATTATCTAAAGTGATGAGGTCAATTATTGAAAGGCAAAAAAGATTTTTTGAAGGGGACACTGACGTTTTAATCCCGATGAAACTTCAAGATATCGCTGATGAAATAGAAATGGATATTTCTACGATTAGTCGATCAACTAGGGGAAAATATGTAGATACACCCTATGGTATTTTTGAATTAAAATCTTTCTTTACAGATGGATATATTATTGACAGCGGAGAAGAAGTCAGTACCAAAACCATTAAAGATTTGTTAAAGCAGTTGATAGATGAAGAAGATAAGGAAATACCATTAACTGATACTAATCTAGCAAAGAAATTAAATAGCAAGGGCTATCCAGTTGCAAGAAGGACAGTTGCAAAATATAGAGAACAACTGCACTTTCCAGTCGCTAGACTTCGACGCAAATTAGCTCATTAGAAAGGAAATAGAATGGCATATAAACGAATTATTGTTGGAGACCAAGAAATAAAAGTTCCAGTATTATCCATTGGAGGATTCTCAATTTTTGGAATTGCCCTGGGTCTTTGGCTACTTACAGGTATATACGTGGTTGGACCAGATGAAGTTGGTGTTGTACAAACATTTGGTAAATATTCTCGAACGGCGCAGTCCGGATTAAATTATCATTTTCCTTACCCTATTGAAAAAGTTCAAACGCCTAAAGTGACAGAGGTTAAAAGAATCGAGATTGGTTTTCGAAGTGTAGGAAAAAATCAATATCAAACAGTTGAACGAGAGAGTTTGATGTTAACAGGCGATGAAAATATAGTTGACGCTGAAATGATTGTTCAGTACCGGATTAAAGATCCCATTGCTTATGTTTTTAATTTTATTAAGCCAGAAGTGACAGTAAGACAAGCGTCTGAAGCGTCTCTCAGAACTGTTATTGGACGTCACAACATTGATCAAGCATTAACCTCTGGTAAATTTATGATCCAAGAAGAAGCAAAGGGCCTCGTCCAATCTATCTTGGATAAATATGAAACTGGTATTTTAGTTGTTGCTGTTCAACTTCAAGATGTTAGTCCTCCAGAGCAAGTAGTTGCAGCATTTAAAGATGTAGCCTCTGCTAAAGAAGATAAAAATCGAATGATTAATCAGGCTGAAGGATATCGAAATGATGTAATTCCAAAAGCTCGTGGTGAAGCTCAATCTATGATCAGAGAGGCCGAAGGATACAAGGAAGCTCGTATCGCAAGAGCAGAGGGAGATGTCGCAAAATTTAATGCAGTATTAAAAGAGTATCGAAAAGCGAAAGGTGTCACTGAAACACGAATGTATCTTGAAACTGTTGAGGAAATATTAGAAAATACAGAGAAGATTATTGTTCCAGATGGAGAGAGTGGTGGCAATCTTATTAATCTTCTTAATCTAAAAACAAAAGGAGATAAATAATCATGAAAAAAACAATGATGATATTATGCTTCCTAGTTGCGTTTATTGGAGTAACTACTTTATTTATAGTAGATGAGACTGAACAAGTTGTTATTCTTCAATTTGGGAAACCTGTTCGCAACATTACTAATCCAGGATTTAATTTTAAGGTTCCTTTTCCGATACAAGAGAAAATCGTTTTTGATAATCGATTATTGGAATATGATTCTCCTCCAGAAGAAATTTTGAGCAAAGATAAAAAAACCCTTATCGTTGATAATTATATTCGATGGAAAATTGTTGATCCTCTTCAATTCTTAAAGACAGTACAAGCAATTCCAACCGCATTAAGCAGAATGGATGACATTGTTTATTCGGAGCTTCGCCGAGAATTAGGGACTCATAATATGGTTGAAATCATTACAGAAAATCGAGAACAACTTATGGAAGTAGTTACTAAAGCTAGTGATAACGCAACTAAGGATTATGGTATTTCTGTAGTGGATGTGAGAATACGACGAGTTGACTTACCAGCTGAAAATGAAGAGTCTATTTATGCACGTATGGAAGCGGAAAGAAAACGACAGGCTAATAAATATCGTTCTGAAGGTGAAGAAGAAGCACAAAAAATTCGTGCTGCTACCGATAGAGATAAAACAATTATTTTGGCAGATGCTTATAAACAAGCAGAGCGTTTGCGTGGAGATGGTGACGCTAAAGCTGTAAATATATATGCAAGTTCGTATTCATCTGATCCCAAATTTTATGAGTTTGTTCGAACTTTAGATGCTTATAAAAAAGTGATAGATGATAAAACCACCTTGGTTTTACCATCGAATTCACGTTTGTTTAAGCTATTAATGAAAAAATAAATCTCGGTTCAAAGTTAATACTCAACTATTTTACAAGATTTAATATGAAACGAGATTTCTTACATATTACTGATTTAACAACACAAGAAATTTTGGATTTTATTGATCTTGCAAAAGAAATAAAAACAAAAGTATTAAATAAGGAAGACTATCAACCCTTCAATAATTGTTCCTTAGCAATGATTTTTGCTAAACCTTCTGCACGAACAAGAGTGTCCTTTGAAACAGGGTTTTTCAGATTAGGAGGTCATGCATTGTATCTGGGTCCCAATGATATTGGGATTGGCAAAAGGGAGGAAGTAAAGGATATCGCTCGAGTTTTTAGTGGATATAATGATATGATTATGGCTCGTTTATTTGATCACCGGCATATTCTTGAATTGGCAGAATATGCAACAGTTCCTGTAATCAACGGATTAACGGACTATAATCACCCATGTCAGATAATGGCAGATATATTCACTATTTATGAACATAGAGGGAATCTTAATGAAATGAAAGTTGTATACGTGGGTGATGGAAACAATATTGTACACTCATGGCTTCGTTTAGCTGCCCGAATACCACTCCATTTTACATGTATTTGTCCAGAAGGATTTGAGCCAGATACTAAAACAATTAGTTTAATCGAAGAAGCTGGATTATCTACTTTTGAATTAAGTCATGATCCCAAAAAAGATATTATCGATGCTGATGTGATCTATACAGATGTTTGGGCGTCGATGGGGCAGAAAGATGAGGTCGAAACCCGCGAAAAAGCATTTGCAGATTTTCAAGTAAATTCTTCAATGCTTAATTCAACAGGAAAAAATACATTGTTTATGCATTGCTTACCTGCAGAGCGAGGGAGAGAAGTAACTGATAAAGTAATGGAATCATCAAATTCAATTGTTTTCGACCAAGCTGAAAATAGGATGCATGCACAAAATGCGATTATGGTAATGCTTGCTAGTAAGATGTAAATTTTATTCTTTATGACAGATGATAAGTTAAAATCAGTTGCTAGTTCTATTCTTCATGATGAAGGACAAGAACTAATTAATGCAGCAGACCGAATCTCTAGTAGCGTAGTGGAAGCTTGCGATTTAATTGTTAAGCACCCAGGTAAAGTTGTTATTTGTGGTATGGGAAAATCTGGATTAATTGCGCAAAAAATAGCAGCTACATTATGTAGTATTGGAAATAAAGCAGTTTTTTTGCATGCAGCTGAAGCTACTCATGGTGATCTAGGCATATATGCGCCAGGAGATCCAACTATCTTAATCTCAAAAAGTGGTTCTACTATTGAGCTAGTTAAGCTAATTCCAATTCTTAAAGAATTTAATTCTCCTTTAATAGGAATACTTGGTAATATGAAATCTTCTTTAGTGGATCATATGGATATTGTTTTGGATGCATCTGTATCTAGAGAAGTAGATCCTTTAGGCTTAGTTCCAACAGCAAGTACGACGCTTACTTTAGCAATTGGTGATGCTTTAGCTGCTGTCATTATGAGTCATCAAGGGTTTAATCATGAAGATTTCGCTAAACTTCACCCCGCTGGAGATCTTGGCAGACGGCTCCGTTTCACTGTAGAAGATATAATGCAACCTATTAATAATGTAGCAGTTGTAAAAAAAGATGATAAACTTCGAAAAGTTGTAATTGATATGACTGAAAAGCCATATGGGGCAGCTTTAGTTTTAAGTGATGAAACTCTTTTAGGAATTATCACAGAGGGGGATTTACGACGATGTTTAGCAGAAAATGGCGATATTGACAAAATGCTAGTGAGCGAAATAATGTCCACAAATCCTATCTCGATCAATATAAAAGCCCCATTAAGGGATGCGTTGACTTTGATGGAAGAGCGTGAATCTCAAATATCAGTTCTACCAGTTGTAAATGATGATGAGAAACTATGTTGTGGTCTATTGAGACTTCATGATGTGTACCAAACACATCTATAATTATTATTTATAAGATTCCCAGCGAACTTCGTAAGTACGATAAGATACTTCATCAGCTTCAGTAATAGGGATAGTAATTTTAAAATCGACAATTGCTCCAGGTTCTAATGCTGAATCTGATTTAATTCCAGTATAGTATTTCTGGTTTTTTCCAGATATAAAAACAGAATCTTGTTGTAATAAAGATGTTGTTGGAGACCAAAGATGGGCAATCACTCTGACAAAGTCAGCACGTTTTGTACCTATATTCTTTATTGAACCTGTGATTTCTTCTCGATCTGGGAATGCATCAACAAATGGTTCGGAAATCAACTCAACTTTAGCAATAGGTGGAAGATCTTCCATAATATCGATGATTCTATCTTTTTCAATAGCTAATTGTCCGATAGATGTTTGGATAATAATTCCTAACTCATCTTCTTCTATAATTTCACCATTTACAATTGTACCATTCTGCAGTTCAACTCTATGACGAAGTTGGGGTACCTTTATAAGATTAAGTAAATCTTCATCAATTGTGGGCATAGCGCCTTTTCCTTTTTCATAAGTGGATATTACTTTTTTTAAGGAATCAACTTGTTGATGGAGTAGGTCAATGCTACTTTTTAATTCAAAAAAGGGTTTATCGGAGTCTAATTTATCAGTTTCCTTAGTTAATCTTCTTACATCCGGTAGGGGAATTGATTCTTCAATTGAATCATTATAAGTTTTCTCTTGATTTTGTTCAGCACTCCCCAATTCTTCGATTGCATCACTTTCCGTAATCCGATCTAGAGTGTTGATATTTGTGGAGTCTGATAATTCCTTTTGAATTTGGTCAATTTGGATAGTATCTGAAACTGTAGTTGATAAACTATCTTTATCTTGAGCAATTGAACTGCTAAGCAATAGTAAAGGTAAAAGAAATTTAGTCATTTATAGTTACTGCTTTTTGATGAGCTTCAAAAGTGCGCCGTTTGATTTCTTGTTTATATTGATCGTATCCGCCCAAATTTCTAACTGCCTGGATTATAGGAGCATGGAGTTTGTATTGATTATAATCGGACAGGACGGGCATCAGTAATGGTATTACCGATTGGTCACTGATTTCAGATAATTTATCAATAGCTTTCATACGAATTTCAAGTGGGTATGAATCATTCATAGCTATTTCCTCCACAGAACGTCTAATTTCTGGATCATCAAATTCCCCAAGTGCCTCGAGTAGAGTATTGAGAATATTATAGTATTGATCTTTTCCTGTTCGGTATGTCTGCAATAGCGCTAAAATTAAATTTTCTTCTTTTACACCTTTCATCGTATCAAGAGCAAAATTTCTAACTTCTAAATTTGTTTCTGGATCACCGAGTAACTCAGCGAAAGCACCTGCAACTTGAGAAGGATCTTTCTTCCCGAGGATTTCCAATGCCCGATTTCTTATACCTAGTTTAACAAATGGGTCTCTAGATATTTTTGTTAATATTGGGACAACTTCATCTGTGCCCAAGGCTCCAAGTGTTTCTGTGAGTAGTTTTTCTGTTCGATTAAAATTACTTCGACTTACTTCATATAAATCTAAAAGCGCCAAAACTTGATCTTTAGTTCTGACTTTGTTCAAATTTTTAACTAAAGCTAATTGCAGTGAGTTCGTTTTTTCTTCGACTTTATTCATTGCATTTACCATTGCGTCTGCAGCACGTGGATCATCGCGAAACTGAGCTAACAATTCTATAGATCCAATCATAAAACTAACATCTAAAGCTGCTGCTTCACCGACTGTCTCAGATAATGCATTTAATGCAGTTGGATGTTGTGTTTCAGCTAAAGCTCTTCCAGCTGCCATTCGCACATCGTAAGGTTGATTAGTATCATTATATATCGCAATCATTTCTTCAAGGGCTTGAAGCTTACCTTCACTAAAAGCTGTACTAAGATTCTCAATTAGTTCATATGAAATATCATCCGACCCCTTTTTCCCAGGTAGAAATTTCTTGATCATAGAACAGCCTTCAAAACAAAGGCAAATCATTAATATGAATAGTATTTGATTAAGATGCTTCATCTTTTACCCAATAATGTAAGTTTAGATCCTGACCGTCAAATTTTGCATAAGAAAAAAAACTGAGCCAATCACCGAGTATAACCAATTTACCACTTTTGAGTGATAATTCCTTTGCTTGGTGGTAGTGACCAGCAACGAAAAAATCATACCCTTCTTCTAAACGTTTTTCTGCATGAATAGACATCTCATTGGCTATACGCTCGTTGTATTGGTCCGAATGTTCATAATTCTCACCTTTTTTCGAAACCCAACGTCCAAAAGCATAACCAATATTTGGATGAATCCATCTGTAAATCCATATAAATAATCGAGAGCGAATAATTCTTCTTAAGAATCTATATCCACGATCCCAAGATAGATAACCATCACCATGTGTTACATAAATATTCTTTCCGTTAACACTAAAGGTTGTGTCAGTAAAATAAGTTTTATCAAAAAGAGTCTCCGTAATAAAATCTAGTACCCAGTAATCATGATTCCCCAATACATAGTGAACTTTGATACCAGATTTTCGAATATCTAAAATCTTATTGTAGAAAGGAACAAAAACCTTAGGAATTACATCTTTGTATTCAAAATAAAAATCAAACAAATCTCCATTAATAATTAGAGACCCTCCAGTTTCCTTGACGTGATCAAGGAATTCGAAAAGAATATCTTGTCGTTTTAACTCAGATTCTTCTCTTTTCAACATTAAGTGAATGTCGGATATAAAATAGATTGGTAAATCCATAGTGCTTAAACTAAGAGTTTCACGAGGGGACAGTCAATCTTGAATGAACAATATTTAATTTTTTTATTTTTAACTTTTTTCATTGTTTATTGTCGAATTTGAGGAACTATGAATTTAAATTCGACGTTATAAATACATGAAACGATTTATTTTTATTATGTTGATCCTCTCAGGATCTATTATCTCTGCACAATCCTTTGGGCAAAATAAAGTTCAATATAGGGATTTTGATTGGAATTATATATCCTCACCAAATTTTGATGTCTATTATTATGGAGATGAGATTGAGCTAGCAACTTTTACGATGGAGGCTGCATCAAAAGCTTACGAACAAATAGCAATACACTTGCGGTGGAACTTGAAGAAACGAGTTTCAATAATCGTTTATCATTCTCATAATGAATTTCAGCAAACCAATGTTGTTGGTGTCTATATGCAAGAAGGCATTGGCGGTGTTACAGAATTATATAAAAATCGCATAGTCTTACCTTTTGAAGGTGACTATGAATCATTTAGACATGTTGTTCATCATGAATTAGTTCATGCTATGATTAATGATTTAGTCTATGGTGGACGAATGCAGAATGTCGTATCTAATAATATTAGACTAATGCTTCCACTATGGACAAATGAAGGACTAGCAGAATATCTATCGATGAATTGGGATACGGAAGCAGATATGATTATTCGTGACTTGGCTATTAACGAGAGGATACCTACAATTAGAGAGTTAGAATACTTTTTAGCTTATAAAGGTGGTCAATCAGTATGGAGATTTATAGCCAGTAAATATGGGCGTGAAAAAATTGGTGAAATCTTTCAATCAATGAAACGTTATGGAAATGCTCAAAAAGGATTTGAAGATGCTTTAGGTATGGATTTTGAAGAATTGACCGAACAATGGCACAAATATATTAAGAAAGAATACTACCCTGATGTGGCTGGTCGAGATGAAGTAAAAGATATAGCGCAGCGATTAACAGATCATAAAAAAGAGAAAAATTTTTATAACGTTTCACCTACAATTTCACCAGATGGTAGCCATATTGCTGTTCTTTCTGATCGTTCAGGTTATATGGATATATATCTCTTGGATGCAATATCTGGAAAAAAGATAAAGAGATTAATTAAAGGTAATCGATCTATTGATTTTGAAGAATTAAAATTTTTGCAGCCAGGTATTAATTGGTCTCCTGATAGTAAAAAAATTGTGATTGCTGCAAAAGCAGGTTCTTCTGATGCTCTTTATCTCATTGATGTTAAGTCTGGTAAGCAAGAAAAAATTCCATTTGAATTAGATGGTGTTTTTACAGCATCATGGAGTCCAGATGGTAATAAGTTAGTTTTTGTTGGTAATGAAGGTGGAGCTAGTGATCTTTATTCGTATGATTTGATATCAAAAGAACTTACTAATCTGACAAATGATGTTTACTCAGATACAGAGCCCTCGTGGAGTTCAGATGGTAAACAGATAGTTTTTGTATCTGATAGAGGCAACAATATTGGAGATAGAGATATTTCTGCAAAAGATATGTTTTCTCACAATTACAGTCAAAAAAATATCTATACAATTAATGTTAGTACGAAGAAAATCACTCAAATAACCGACACTGAATTCAATGAGAATTATCCTATTTTTTCTAATACTAGAAATATGCTTTTTTATACTGCAGATTATCAAGGCACTTGGAATTTATTTCATCATGATTTAGATAGTGGAGAATCAAAAGTTGTAACTAACCTGCTCACAGGTTTATTCCAATTAAGCTTAACAAAAGATGATGGGTCCTTAGTATTCTCTGGGTATTCAGGGCTAGGTTGGGATATTTATCGTTTAAACAATCCATTGAATCTTGAAGAAGTTTCCGTTAAGCCTACCAATTATATAGCAAATCGCAAAAGTAATGATATGGAAGAATTAGCAGATTTAAGAAAGCATAAGCGAAAAGGAACTCAGGCAATGACAACAGATTATTCTTCATATATCTTTGCCTATGAGTATGAACATTATAATGATAAAGATTTTGAGCAAGATCCCATATCCTTAAAACCTGATTCAGCATTTATTGGAAATAATGGAGAATACATCCCTCAAGTCTACAAAACCAAATTTAGTTTAGATATTGCACAAGGCTCATATGGATACAATAATGTTTTTGGGCATCAAGGATTACTTGTTTTTTATTTTAGTGATCTAATGGGTGATCATCAGTTATCATTAGCAATTGAATCTCAGATTTCACTCACAAATAGTGATTATTTTTTGAACTATGCTTACTTGAAAAATAGAATAGATTATTATTTTACAATTTTTCATCAAGCTGATTTCTTCTTTGTTGGTGGTTATTATAATCAGTATGGATTTCCAGTAGAACAAACAGCGCGAATGCGACACTATGGACTTGCTACAATGGCATCAAGGCCATTTAATCGATTTCATCGAATTGATGCAGGCCTTGTATTTCATAATTTAGATTATAAATTATTTGAAATAAATTCTTTTGAAAACCAAAATACAATTGTGGATGAAGATGGTTTCGTTTCTGCAAATCCAACATTGAGCTATATTTATGATAATTCAGTATTTGGTTTTACTGGCCCTATTGATGGGTTTAGGCAGAATACCACAGTCGAATTGAGCCCTGCTATGGGTGGAAAAGGTATCTCTTACCAAAAATTCAAAGTTGACCTTAGAAAATATCATATGATTAATAGAGATTATTCATTCGCAGGACGATTATTCTTTGGAACCAGTACTGGAAAAAATCCTCAAAAATATTATTTGGGAGGAATGCAAAATTGGCTTTTAGGCACTGGATCAACGAATGGTGTCAATGATGGTGATACAAATGAGGCTAGGTGGAGAAATGTAATATTAGATAGTCAGAATAAATCTCTTTTGCAGGATATTTACTTTTCTGAATTTGCTTACCCTCTTAGAGGTGCTAGGTTTTCAGAAAGATTTGGCACTAATGTGGCTCTTGCAAATCTAGAATTTCGTTTTCCATTAATTCAATATCTACAAGTTGGCTTCCCCTTCAAAATGACATTAGGTAATATTCTTGGACATGTATTTATGGATATTGGAGCGGCTTGGGATGATAAACGAGAATTTGAAGATTTTGCTTACCTGCAAGCAAAATATGGGAATAATCTACCTGATAAATTCTCTCCCTGGGTTCGTTCTGTTGGTTACGGAATTAAGTTACCTATTTTTATGCTATGGCGAATAGAAGCAGCCTATGATTGGACGGACTCTGGATTTTCAAAACCTCAATGGTATTTGTCAATAGGGTACGACTGGTAAATAATTTTCCCCTTTCACCTTGATTCTACAGATAGCCTAATGGAATTTCTTTCTAGTATATGGCTAAAATAAAATCTAAAACCGTTTATCTTTGCTCCGCTTGTGGCAATGATCATCCTAAATGGAATGGTCAGTGTCCATCTTGTAATGAATGGGGAACTCTTAGTGAATATAAAGTCTCCAATAAAAAACATTCTCGAAAAAATAGTTTTGTTAAAGAATCTCAAACTTTGGAGGATGTTCTAACTAACGGAGAGGCTCAGAGAATTTCTGTTGGCATTCCTGAAATGGATCGCGTTCTAGGAGGCGGGGTATTATCTGGATCATTAATTCTACTAGGTGGAAATCCTGGTATTGGAAAATCTACACTTGCTCTACAAATTTTACCCGTTTTTGAAAAACCAGTACTTTATATTTCAGCTGAAGAGAGTGAAGCTCAAGTTGGTTTGAGAGCAAAACGACTTGGGGTAACATCAGAAAAACTTCATCTATCTTCTGAAAATAATATTGATCTAATTTTAGATCAAGTATCTTTGATTAATCCTGAATTAGTTGTCATTGATTCAATACAAACTATTTTCAGTGATCAATTAGATTCACTACCGGGATCGGTCTCACAAATTCGGGAATGTGGTCAACAATTTTTACAGTTGGCAAAGCAACAAGATATAGCAATAATGATGATTGGTCATGTTACCAAAGAAGGAGTGATAGCAGGGCCTAAGATGTTAGAACATATGGTAGATACCGTGCTTTATTTAGAAGGAGATGACAAATATGATCACCGTATCTTACGGTGTGCAAAAAATAGATTTGGAACGACCAATGAAGTTGGAATTTTTCAGATGGAAAATAATGGATTAATTGAAGTTAATAATCCATCAGAATTATTTCTTTCAGAACGCCAAAATAATATTACTGGGTCAACAATCTTTCCATCACTGGAGGGAAGTCGGCCTATTCTTGTAGAGATTCAGGCCTTGGCCTCTAACGCAAATTTTGGTACGCCACAACGTAATGTAAATGGATTTGATTATAAACGACTTGCTATGCTACTAGCTGTATTAGAGAAAAGATTAGGAATACAAACAGGGACAAAAGATGTTTTTATTAATTTAGTTGGTGGTTTAAAAGTAAACGATCCTGCAGCTGACCTTTCGGTTATAGCTGCCATTGCCTCTAGCATTAAAGATAAATTGATTTCTGATTCAATCGTTCTAATTGGTGAAGTTGGGCTAGGAGGTGAAGTTCGATCAGTGAGTGGATTAGATTTACGAATTAATGAAGCAAAATTATTAGGATTTAAAAATGTGATTGCACCTAATTCTAATGTTAAGCGACTTCAAGGGCTCGGTAAGTCAATTGACATTATTGGTATATCCAATGTAGTTGAAGTTTTTCAAAAATTGTTTTAATGAAATTTTCGGTTACCTTTCAAGATAAGGACTCGTCTGCTCGTTGTGGCCTTATTGAAACTCATCACAGTAAAATTCAAACTCCAGTTTTTATGCCTGTTGGTACTCAAGGTGTTATAAAAACTATAGATCCAAAAATTTTAGATGATCTAAATGCTCAGATTGTGCTTTCAAATACCTATCATCTTTATCTTCGTCCTGGGCATAATCTTATTTATCGTTCTGGTAGTCTTCACAATTTTATGAATTGGCAAAATTCTATATTAACTGATAGCGGTGGATTTCAAGTCTTTTCACTAGCGAGATTAAATAATATTTCGGATGATGGAGTTAAATTTCAATCCCATTTGGATGGTTCGTCTCATTTCTTTAATCCAGAATTATCTATGGAGATTCAACAGCATTTAGGATCAGATATTATTATGGCTTTTGATGAATGTCCTTCAGGGCAGGCAAATAAATCAGATGTTCAAAATGCTGTTGAAAGAACAGCCTTGTGGATTAATAGATGCCAAAAATATTTAGAAAATAACAAATTTTTATATGATTGGAATCAAACACTTTTTCCCATTGTTCAAGGAGGTATTTACTCTGACCTAAGAAAAGAAAGTACCCAAAAGTTAATTCCATTCTCTAGTTGTGGGATGGCTATAGGAGGTCTAGCCGTTGGGGAAGAGAAGTCTGCTATGCTTGATACGGTTTCATTAATGGATGAGTTATTGCCAAAAAGACAACCTCGATATCTAATGGGAGTTGGCAGACCAACGGATTTAGTAAGATCTGTACGGAATGGCATGGATATGTTTGATTGTGTTTTGCCTACTCGTAATGCACGAAATGGACAATTTTTTACTAGTAAAGGAATAATAAATATTGGAAACAAATTACACAAAGAATCTTTTAAGTCATTGGATCAAAATTGTCATTGTTACACGTGCAAAAATTTCACATTAGCTTATTTACGTCATTTATATAATATAAAAGAAATGCTTGCCTTTCGCCTAGGTACCATCCATAACTTGACCTACTATATGTCACTAATGGAAACTATTAGAAAAAAAATTGAATCGGGAGTTTTTTCTTCTTGGTCAAACGAGTATTTGAATCAAATGGATAGCTACAAAGGCATGTAAATTGATTATTCGCTTTACTTTACTTCTCATTACAGGATTGACTTTTGGTCAAAGCAATATAAGTTTCGTTAGATTTTACTTAAATGAACATCGCTATATATCTGATATTAGATTAATGGCATCAGAAAGATTTGGAGATCCTCATATACAAGTATTTTATAATAATCAAAAACTCCCGATAATTAAAGAATGGGTTGATGAAAAAGGAGAAACAAATAGAAAAGAAGTTCTTGAGTATGATGGTAAAACATTAATAAGGCGTTATTTTTTAAATCTTGATCAGGAGCCAGATAGTTTAATTCAATTTGGAAAAGATGAGCCATGGTCTGAAGAATTTCGCAAATCTTTTGATAATAAAATCAGGAATTACTTTGATGGACAAGAATCAAAATTTATTCTAAATGAATCCAATCAAATTGATTTAATTCAATTTAAGAATGTCCAGGGAATGTTGTATGGTGAGATAGATTTTATTTATGATTATTTAGGATTATTAACAGGTGAAGTTTGGCGCTCATTACCAGAACAACATATAGTGCGGCGGTTTGCTTACGCTGTAAATCTGCTCACAGCCAAAAAAGAAATTTGGGAATATGATTCAAAAGGGCAAGAAGTAAGCCATATCGTGTTAATTCAACCTCCAGCTGATCAATTGTACAAAACATTACCTCCTCGATATGGGAATCGTTTAGATGAAATCTCTATAATTTTGGAAGATATTAGAAAACGTGATTTTAAAATTCCTTTTGATGTATTCATTCCAAAAACGGATCATGATCATATGTTATTAACCAATGGAGATAGCCTTATGGTTGAAGTTATTGAGCTGGGACAACAAAGGGTCATCTTTAAAATTATCGGCAATTCAGATCAGCTTACCATGCCAATATATCGAGTAAAATCTATTACTTCAAAATATGGAGAACGAATTTTCCCCTAATATTGCATCGGTGTATCTGCATGAGCTAAATTGCTCCATTAGAAAACCACATACCATAAGCATAAATGAAGTTATTTAAATACTCAATTATTATTGGGTCTATAATTTTCCAGACTATCTGGTCTCAAACCTATCCCCCACCAACAAATTTAGTAACCGTACCTTCGGCAGGAACTTTGGTTAGAGGAAGCTTTGCTATGCAAATGCGTGTCCAAAAAGGTGGAGGTCTTACAACATCATTAAGAGTGGGGATTACAGATCGGTTTCAATTCGGATTATCTTATGGCTCTGCAAATTTGATTGGTGATGATAGCTTAATATGGCACCCTAAACCAGAAGCAAGTTTGAAATATAGATTAATTGATGAGACTGAATCGTTTCCAGGTTTATCTATTGGTATAGATACTCAAGGGCAGGGGCAGTTTCATAGTGCAGATTCTCTAATGAGATATGATGTGAAAGCAATGGGTATGTATATCGCCACGAGTAAAAATTGGGTAACACCCTTGGGTAATCTTGGCCTTCATCTAGGCTCTAATTACAATTTTGCTGAGAAAAATGATGGAGATAAAGACCTCAACTATTTTATTGGTTTAGATATGGAATTCAACTCGGAATTATCGTTCATCTTAGAGTATAATGCGGCACTTAATGAAAATGACATGACAGCAGAAACTTTAGCAATTAATAGAGGTGGCTATCTAAATGCAGCTATTAGATGGACCTTTGTTGAGCATCTTCACATTGAAATGGATTTTAACAATTTATTGTTTAATGATGATAAAGTTGATTATTTCAATAGAGAATTAAAAATTACGTATATTGAATATTTTTAGATAAGCATAGCTCAGATTGGGATTAGATTAATTAACCAATAGATTCCCATCCAAGAACGAATTACTTATAAATGTCTAAACTAAAGGAAACTCAAAAATCTTCTGAGAAAATTTTCTCTGGAAAACTAATTGATCTATACTTTGACCATGTTGAACTTCCCAATGGTAAATCGAGTACGCGTGAATGGATCAATCATCCAGGAGCTGTTTGTATTATTCCAATTTTACCAGATGGCAATTTATGCCTTATACGTCAGTATAGATATGGGCCTAGGGATGAATTTATTGAAATTCCAGCTGGTAAATTAGACACTGGTGAAGATCCACTAATTTGTGCGAAGAGGGAATTGCAAGAAGAGATTGGATACATCGCTGGAAAACTTACATTTTTAACAAATATTTATCCTGCTATTGGGTTTTCGAATGAAAAAATGTGGATGTATTTAGCTGAAGATTTACAATTGTCAAATCAAAGTCTCGACCAAGATGAATTTTTGGAATTACTCCCTTTATCTTTAGAGGAAGCTATTGATCTTATTAACCAAGGAAATATCACAGATGTAAAAACGATAATTGGAGTATTATGGTTAGATAGATTTCTTTCTTAATTTATAATTACCTATAATGTCACACCTTTCTGAAAAAATTAGATCTAAAGCAATTAAGCTTGGTTTTGACAAAGTTGGCATTGCTAAAGCTGAATCAATTACAAAACAAAAAGATGATTTAGAACGATGGATCAATAATGATGGCCATGCGAGCATGAAATGGATTGCAGATAGAAAGAGCGAAAGAGGAGATATACACGAATATTTTCCTAATGCTAAATCAGTAATATCAGTTGCCATGAATTATTATGTTGGGATGGACCAATCTGATATTAGCTCCGACTACAAATTTAGTAATTATGCATGGGGAGATGATTATCATGATATCCTTAAAATTCGTTTGATTGAATTATTGGATTGGTTAAAGGGGGAATGTCCGGAGTTAAAAGGGATAGCATGTGTAGATACTTCACCAATAATGGAAAAAGTTTGGGCGCAAAAAGCGGGTATAGGCTGGCAAGGGAAACATACAAATTTGATCACAAAAGATTATGGTAGTTGGTTATTTTTAGGCGAGTTAATTATTGATGTATCGTTAAAATATGATTTGCCATTTAAGGAAGATTTATGTGGAACATGTATGGCTTGCATTGAAGCTTGTCCTACTCAGGCATTAACTGAATACAAGATAGATTCAGAAAAATGTATTTCATATAATACTATAGAAAACCGTATCGAATTATTTTCTGATGATACGGAGCTTTCTGGTTGGATTTATGGTTGTGACATATGTCAAGAAGTTTGTCCGTGGAATGATAAATTTAATCAAGTAACAGAAAAAGAATATTTTAAACCACGTTCAGAAATAATTAATTGGGAAAATAGAGATTGGGAAAAATTAGATGAACCAGAATTTCGTAAATTATTTAAAGGATCTGCAGCTAAGCGAACAAAACTTTCTGGATTAAAAAGAAATATTAAATTCAATCCGAAAGAAAGGAATCATAAATGAAAAAAGTAGGATTATTATTATCCGGTTGTGGCGTGAATGATGGTGCCGAAATACATGAGTCAGTTATTGCAATGTTGGCTTTAGATAGAGCTGGAGTTGAGATGGAACTAATGGCACCTAATATTGATCAAATGCATGTTGTAAATCATTATACAGGTCAAGAGATGGATGAATATCGAAATGTTCTAGTCGAAGCATCGCGAATTGCCCGTGGAAATATTAAAGATATGGCTGAAATATCGGGAAACGATATTGATGCTTTAATAATACCTGGAGGTTTTGGTGTAGCAAAGAATCTATGTGATTATGCCATGGCGGGGCCAGAATGTTCCATTAACCCAGATGTATTTAGACTCATCTCTGAATTGCAATCGCTAAATAAACCAATAGGTGCTATTTGTATTGCGCCAGCTATGATGGCCAAAATATTTGGAGAACAAGGTGCATCTGCTAATATGACTATTGGTTTTGATGAAGCGACTTCAAAAGATATTGAATCAATGGGATGTGTTCATGTCGAATGTAAAGTTTCGGATATGGTAGTAGATGAAGACAACAATCTTGTTTCAACCCCAGCTTATATGGAGGCTCAATCAATTAAAGAAGCCGCTGATGGCATTGAAAAGTTGGTAAAACAAGTTTTATCTATGATTCAATGAAAAAAATAGCTGAATTGGATGATATCCCTATCGGTGGCAGTAAACTAGTCATTATAGATGATATTCCTATTG
>Ga0208764_10000835_pt1 | contig 19955 bp, 19 predicted proteins | sample ETNtaG_18_FD_185762 | JGI IMG/M metagenome (GOLD analysis project Ga0208764, IMG submission 185762) | Marine microbial and viral communities from oxygen minimum zone, Eastern Pacific Ocean - ETNP201302SV91 (SPAdes) (version 2) | ecosystem: Environmental > Aquatic > Marine > Oceanic ... | reverse complement strand
TGCAGTTGCAATTAAACAACCACCACCTTCATTATTGTTCTCTTGTACAGATTGTGATGTTTGTTCTTCACCAACGTTAATTGTAAAGTATGTAGTCTCTAGTGGAATTGGCTGGAACAAAATTCCTTCCATCTCGATTTTCACCTGATGTTCTCCATTTGATGTAAATTCTACAGGAATTTTCACGGTTCCTATGGAAGTATGTGTAAGAGGAATTGGTCCAAAAATATTCTGACCATCTTTGATAACTGTAATGGTATAGTCAATGTGTTCTTGAATCTTGTTAAATCCTGGTTTAATCCAGCCTATGTGTAATTTTGAAACTTCATTGATTTTTGCTGGAGGATCAATTGATAATCCAATGTTCAGTGTTCCATTTTCTGAAGGAATTATTTGTTCATAATCTTCAGGAAGAAGTGGTACTGCACCAAATGCAGGTGCTGTTAGTAAAGGAACTAGTAATAAAAGGAAAATGTATTTCACAATTGCAATCTCTTAAGATATAATAAAAATGATCTTCTAAAATCTAGAAAAAACCATCGAATCATTAATAGGTGATTTAAGGCTAAAATTTGTAATTGTACTACAAAAGTTTCTTATTCATTGCAGCTGTTTTTGTAACTTTACCATTTCTAAATGAAGATGCTTTTGGTCATGGTTTAGGTGGTGATGCCGCTCCTCCAATTAGTTTTGAAGGTATGGAAGTTACAATTTTTACACAATTAGATCCTGCTGATATGACTGCAGGTGAAGTTGATTCAGCAAATATTGCAATTCGTTTCTATGACATGTTAACTGATCAAAACTTAGAACAGGTTACTTATCGTGTTGAAGTCTGGCGAAGTGGTGATCTTTTAGCTAGAAATTATTTCTACGATGCAGATGGTGAACTAAATGTTGAGGTTAGACCAAAAGGTGATTGCTATGAAGCAAAGCCTTGGAAATGTACAGAATATTATGGTGAGGTACATGGAACCGCAGGTGGATTGTTTGCAAGAGGTGATGGCCGTCCACTTATTGATGGTCCAATCTTTGAAAAAGGTGGATTATACAATGTCAAAGTATCAATTGAAGGAGCAACTAGTCCTAGATCTTTAGTTGCACAACCACTAAACTTTGATACTTTTGTTAGTGTTGCACAAGACCAAAGTTTCTTTATTAAAACTGCAGCTGCTGCAGAAATTCCTGTAAATGTTAAAACCTATTATGATGATGTAGAAAATTTCACATACAATCAAAGTAATAATGCAATATCATTTGACATGCCTTTTGATTGGACACCTGAATATATTGAGTTAGTTCAAATGGTTCACGAAGAAATACGTGTACCAAAATCATTTGAACCATACAACCCTGAAAAATCATTCAAAGGTTATGTAGATGGTGTTGAAGTTGATCAAAGAGTTCTAGTTATGGATCCATATTCATCTGAGACTGAAAATATTGTTCACTTTTTAGTTACAGGAACTGAGTTACAAAGAATTAATGAAGTCTTAGGCACTTCTCATGAATCCTCTAAAACAATGAGTTTTGAATTAATTCCTCAAGGAAAAACTGAAAAAAATTCATTTGATATGACATTTGATAACGGTTACAAGACAATAATTGCTTGGGACTCTAAATATGGTGCTGGAGATGAAATTCCATTTGAGTTTTCTTTCTTTGATAATAACGGTGGTTTAGTAAAAGATGTAATCTATGCATTTGGTTTAGTAAATCCACAAGGTGATCAGTTCAATCTGATTACCGGCGATACTCCTGAAGAGTTTGTAGGTACAAAATCGTTAGAGGGAATTGCCACACATTTGATAACAATTCCTGATGACGGAATGTACACTTTGAATTTAGTATTAACTGGTGAGGGATTTTCTAACTATGATGAGTTCTTCCAATCATCTCAAATGTTTGAAGTAGGTGTATCCACTACAAGCTCATTCAATCCAATTCCATCTGCAGAACAATCTGTTAACATTCCTGATTGGGTGAAAAATAATGCTGCATGGTGGTCAAATGGTGAAATTGATGATAACACATTTGCATCTGGAATTGAGTTTATGATAAAACAAGGAATTATCTCTGTACCAACTACTTCAAGTGGTGCACAAAATGATAATGCAACTATTCCTGATTGGGTAAGAAATAATGCTGCATGGTGGGCTAATGGTGAAATTGATGATAACACATTTGCATCTGGAATTCAATTCTTAGTCAAGGAAGGAATTATCTCAGTTTAGACTTACCTGAAAATTCTTATACAAACCAAACAAACTTTGATTGATTCATGCTTCCACTAAGAGATGAAAATCCACATCCCCCAGGATTTAAACCAAAACTAACCATCGCACTGATCATTATCAATGTTATAGTATTTGGAATTGAAGTTGCAATAACTGGGCAGTTCATTGAGTTTTCAAATCGTGAAGCAATGAACATGTTTTTGAATTGGGGAGCTGTTCCAGGATGTGTTACAGGTCAAATTGATGGAATAAACACTGGTGCTGAAATTATTAATTGTCCTGCAATTCCTGAACTGACTTTGATTACGTCAACGTTCATGCATGGAGGAATAATGCATCTTGGAGGAAACATGTTGTTTTTGTGGATCTTTGGTGATAATATTGAAGCAAAATTTGGTAAAGTAAAGTATATTGGAATTTATTTAATGTGGGGAGTTGGTGCAGGTTTAATTCACATTTATGGTGATGCAGGAAGTGGAATTCCTGCAGTTGGTGCATCTGGTGCTATTGCTGGAATTTTAGGTGCATACCTTGTAATGTTCCCACGAGCTAAGGTCATGACATTTGTGATGTTAGGATTCTTCTGGCGCATGATGCACATTCCTGCAAAATTCTTCTTACCATTCTGGTTAATCTTTCAAAATTTGTTACCATTTTTTGTAGGTGGCTTTGGTGTTGCAGGTGGCGGTGTAGCATTTTTGGCACACATTGGTGGTTTCTTTTTAGGATTAGGTGTTGGATATTTCTACAAGAAAACCAACAAGTCTGAGACTTATGGTTCTAGATACGGTTACCGTAGAGATGACTGGAGATAATTCAATCAATTAAATTATCATGGTCTCCTTTTCAATTCATGCCATACATACAGGTATCACTATATCCTGGACGTTCTGAAGAACAAAAACAGGAATTTGCAAAGGCTGTCACAAAATCTGCAGTTGAAATTCTAAAAACAAAGAAAGAGCATGTGATTATAGTCTTTGATGAAAACCCAAAAGAGAACTGGTTTCTTGCAGGAGATCAACTCTAATTTTTTTATTAAATTTTATATAAAATAAAATAAGGCTAAAGTAAAAATGGTATATGATATTATTCCTAAGATTGTTGGCACATCATTAATTACTTCATAGAATTTTTTTAAATTATTTTTTTTCTTTGAAAGCATTAATTGTCGTGTGACTATAAATACAAATATTGGAATTGTAAAAACTAATCTAAAATCATTTGTAGGGTTATCTACAAAAACATACATTCCATAAATAATAATTACTAATATTGCTGTTGTAATTAGAATTTTATTTAATGAATCTATAGTATAACTTTTTAATACATTTCTATGATTCGAATAACCTTCTTCCATTGTCATTAATTCATTTTTTCGTTTCAAAAACCCCAAAAATAATGCAACTAAGAATACTCCTATAATTACCCATGGAGAAAATTCAGTTGATAGTAGAACTATTCCTGCAATTGCTCTTAAAATAAAATTTAATCCTATTGCAAAAACATCTACATATACAAAATTTTTGCTCCATACTGAGTATATTGTTGTATTTAAAATAAGAATCAAAATTACTATTCCGAATTGCCAATTTAAGAAAAAACCTGAAACAACACCAATAATTATTAAAGAAATAAAAATTTTTTTTGCGTTAACAATTGAAATATCTCCTCTTGCTAATGGTCTATTTCTTTTTTCTGGATGGTTACGATCAGCATTTACATCTTTTATATCATTCAAAATGTAGATTGCACTTGATACAATACATAATACAAGAAATCCAAAAATAGTTTGTATTAAACTATCAGAAATTAAAAATTGAAATGAAAAAACTAATGGCAGAAATATTATTACGTTCTTGTACCATTGTCTAATTCTAATTAGTTTTAATACCGAATTCATTATGTTTCCTTATTTTCTGAATATACTATTTTGTACACCATCGTGCCTTTACTTCCTTTGTGGATTAATTCAAAGTTTGAAGGAATTTCAGGATTTTCTGGATCTGTTAGTTTATTCAAAAACTCATGATGATTTTCATGTGGTGGATAAATAAAATAATCTGGTAAGTTACTAGATTCATCATATCTATCTAGAGGCCAACTGTGAAGGTTTGAATAATGTTTATCATAGAAAGTCCAATTTTCTCTAGTAACATAATTTTCTATTGAATCATTTTTTGGTTCTTCAATATAATTAAAAAATATTCGATTACTTTCTAAATAAGCATGATAAGCTAACGGTCCTCCTACATAGCTATCTTCGATGTTGGGTTCTTTTGATAAAACATTTGCAATCTCTTCCATCTCTTTACCTACAGTCTCTAAAGGCATATTATTTTGAATTCTTTTTATTTCATCTTGTATGCTAATGAAAGGTTCATCTGATGAAAGTATCTTCAACTGTATGTATGAATATGTCATATTGAGTGATGCAAATATTACAATTAGAATAATGAAAGTCATTTTCATTCCATTATTCACATGAATTTTTTCTTTTTTTCTTTGTATTCTTTGAAATATTATTGGTAACATTTTTGTAAAAAACACTGCCGATAATGCAGCAAAACAAACCCAAATGAATAACAAATGGTGTGGTCCTCTTACTGGTATTATAGCAATTGCAAGAGCAAAAACTATAGGAATTAAAAATATCGGTAAGAAATTTCTATCTATATTTTTCCAATTAATTATTCCTAATACCATTAATGGAACAATAATTATAGCAAAAAAATGATTTTGAATATTTCCAAATAGAAATATTGATGTCACGGTAATTGCAATTGTACTTAAAATAATCACAAAATTTTTCTTAGAATATTTCAATTTCATTGAATATACTACTCCACCCAATACTGTTATGAGTCCTAAAATTGGTATTGCTGGTAAAATTGATAAACTAACTTTGTCTTCAAAACCAAATAAGCTATTAGGAATCCCATACAATAAATTATAAAAATAATTTTCTTTCCATAAATCAAAATCAACAAAAATACTATCTAATATTCCACCTTGACTTTGCATGAATACTTCATCTTTCCATTCTTCATTTGAAAATTTACTACGATCTGCTATGTAACGACTAGGATCAACTTCATCTAACAATGTACCATTTGTGAAATAATTATAAAGAAATACTGGACTTGTAGTTATTGAAAAAATTATAATCAATAATAATATTTGAATGAATTTCTTTCTCATTTTTTTATTATTAATTAATAAAAATATAACAAATGCAATTAAAATGAAAGCACTTTGATATCTAATCATACAAGCGCTTCCTAACAATAAACCAATAATCACTATATCACGAAATAAAATTTCTTTTTTTGTCACAAAAAAAGTGGCAGCCATTACTAAAAATACTGGAATTAATTCATTTCTTGCTTGTATAGAAAATAAAAAAACCCATGGATTCAATGCAAAAAATAGATGACCTAATCTTGATGTTTTCACATCAAAAACATTTCTCATTATATGAAATGCAAAGAACACCATTCCTGTAGCACTTAGAACTGATAATCCTTTGATTACCGCAAACCCATCATTAAAAATCAAATTTATTGATGCAAACAAAATGGAACCTCCCACTGGAGAATGTAACATCACTACATCTTTTCCATTTCCTGAAAGAATTTCTTCTCCTGCTATAAGATAGTAAATACCATCTACATCAAAAGTCCAGTAATTATGATGAAAAAATGCTACATATGATGAAACCAAAAAAAAACATATTGTAATCATTATTGAATATTTGTCAAATTGAAATTTTCTTGCTGTTTGAATTTCCTTACTCATCAAAACCTCGCTTTTTTCAATAAACTAATAGTTTACTCTACAAACTTACTATAATTTCTTCACAAAGAATAAAAGAACATCAAAAATTTTTATCGATAGATATGAAACTTGGAAATAAGATAATTGTGGTTGTAATATCCATAATCGGTCTTTATGCTGGATTTCTTATTGTCTCTGATCTTGCTACAATTTCAGATAAAATCTCAAATTTTAATACAAACTTCATACCTCTGATATTTTTATTAGTAACAAGTGGCTGGTTAGTCTTATTTTTACGATGGCATGTGTTACTACGAAATGCAAAAATTTTCATTCCTGTTAAAGATAGTTTCTTAATTTATACTGCTGGTTTTTCACTTACAATTATACCTGGAAAAGTCGGTGAACTTCTAAAATCACAATTACTGAAATCAAAATTTAATATTCCTAGAACAAAAACAGTTCCTGTTGTTCTTTTAGAACAACTATACACTGTAATTGGAATAATTACAATTTCACTTTTTGGGATATGGTATTTTGAATTAGGTATTTACGTTTTCAGTTTTTTCTTAGTTGCATTAATTGTTGTTTTAACATTAATCTCATCTAGAAAGCTTTTTGATAAAGCAATTCAATTCTTAGGAAAAAGAAAATTCACATCAAAATTTGTAACTCCTCTATCTTCTTCTTATGATTCTATAAAAGATGGAACTAGAGGTAGAATTCTTTTTGTTTCCTCGGGATTATCTGTAATTTTCTGGTTTATAGAATCTGCCACTGTATTTTTAATTTTAATGGCATTTGGAATAAATGATATTGAATTTCTTAAAGTTATTCCTACTTATACAACTTCGATACTATTAGGAATTTTATCTTTCTTACCAATGGGGGTTGGAGTTGTTGAAGGTAGTTTAGTTGGATTTTTTTCTTTACAGGGTATAGAAACCTCTCTTGCATTTACTGTTGTAATTATAATTCGATTGTTCACACGTTGGTATCCTGTTTCTTTTGGTTTTATCATGTTGAAAATATCAGGTGGGTTAAAACTTAGAGAAACAGATGATACTTGATCTTTAGATTATTTGTTATAATTATTGAGGTTCGATTGTAGCTGGTGGCTTACTTGAAATTACATAAGATACCCAAGTAACTTCATCAATTTCATTAGTAATTCTATTACTAATTTTCTCTAAAACACCATTTGGAAGTCTAGTCCAATCCGCCGTCATTGCATCAATAGAATCGACAACTCGAACTGTAACTATTCTTCCATATTTTCGCTCATCACCAACAACTCCTACTGCTTTATCATCTCCTACTGCCGCATATGCCTGCCATACTTTGTCATAAATTCCTGCATCCCATAATTCATCTTCAACAATCTTACTTGCTTTTCTACAAATTGTTAATTTTGAAGGAGTGACTTCTCCAATAATTCTTACAGATAATCCTGGACCTGGAAATGGATGTCTCTTTAGTAATTTTTCTGGTACTCCTAAAATTCTAGCAACATCTCTGACTTCATCTTTGTATAATTCTCTTAATGGTTCCAAAATTTTTAGATTAAGCCAATCTGGTAATCCGCCAACATTATGATGAGATTTTATAACTGCCGCAGGACCTTTTGATACACCACTTTCAATTACATCTGGATAAAGTGTACCTTGTGCTAACCATTTGAATGGACCTTTCTCTTTTGCAAAATCTGAAAATACTCGAACAAATTCTTCTCCTACGATCTTCCTTTTTTGTTCAGGGTCAGTTATTCCTTTTAATTCTGAAAGAAATTTTTCACTTGCATCTATTCTGTGAAAATTTAGTGAAAAATTATTTTTGAACATGTTTTCAATTTCCTTAGATTCATCTAATCTTAACAGTCCATTATCTACAAAAACTCCTGTCAACCTATTTCCTACTGCTTTATGTATTAATAATGCCGCAACTGTTGAATCAATTCCTCCACTTACTCCACATAAAACATTTCCCTCAATCTCTGAAATTTCCTCGACTGTTTTATCTACAAAACCCTCCATTGTCCATTCTTGTTTAGATTTACAAACATTCAAGACAAAATTTTTTAAAATATCTGTTCCTCGTTCGGTATGAACAACTTCTGGATGAAATTGAATTCCAAAAATAGTTCTATCTGTATTTGCTATTGCTGCTGCATGAGAATTCTCTGTGTGACCTATAACTTCAAAATCTAATGGAATCTCCTCAGCTTCATCTCCATGACTCATCCATGCACGTATGGACTCACCAATCCCATCTAATAATCCTGAATCCTTGTTCATAGAAAGAAGTGATGAACCATATTCTTTGTTTGCACGTTTTACTTTACCTCCAAATTTATTTACAATTAATTGATGACCATAACAAATCCCTAATAATGGTAAGTCAAAATCAAACAGTTCTTCATCTGGTTTTGGTGCATCATCATTATATACGCTTGATGGTCCACCTGAAAAAATAATTCCTTTTGGATTCATTTTCTTTAATTCTTCCGGAGATATGTCATATGGAACTAATTCTGCGTAAACTGAAAATTCCCTAATTCTTCTACAGATTAAATGACTATATTGAGAACCAAAATCTAAAACAACTATTTTTTCCATTTTCTTATTTTATTGAATTCTCTAACATTCTTGTTAGTGACCATGTTGCTGTATTGATTATTTCATCTAATCTTTCTTTTTGTCTGTAATTTTTAATAATAATTTCTCTAATTGAAGGTCCATTTTTGTTAATCACACAATCAATTACTGCACTTTGATCAATCTTTCCATTTTTGACATCTACACTATCTATTTTTTTCATTTCTCCAATAATTCTCTCAATGAAAAATGATCTAAGTGGTGGCATTTCATCAGTAAGACCAATTCCTTCACTTAGAATTATTGAAATTTGTTCAGGTGTAACAAATGCATTAGCAATAATTTCTCCATTCTTATTTTTCTTAATTGGAATTGATTCTGATTTATTTTCTTCTTTAATTTTAATTTCTTGTTCTTCTTTTCTAGGTAATGATGAAGCTTTTGTAAAACTAGAACCTTTTAGCACTACATCAAGTATGTCCAAATTTCTCTCTAGGAATTCTAACTCTTCCTGGTGTTTTGTCATTTTATCAATGATCGATTCTTTTAATTCCAGTATTTTCTGTATTTGTTCATCTGTATATTGCATAATTATTAGAAAACTCATTCAGTATTAAAACGCATTCTAAAAGTTTTCAATACACTCTAGGTCAACCAATCTAATCTTTTTGTAACCCTTTATCTTTTTAGTTGAGTACAAATCTGCTTTTGATTTTGTTGCAAACCACTCTAAAATTTTCTTCCCAAATTTTAATTTCTTTATCTTTGTTTTACGATTAATTACTTTATGTTTTGAATATTTCCCTATTTCCCGACCAAAATCCATTCCAACTAAAACAATCTTCTTTGCATTGAAATATTCTGCAAGAAAAACACATCTATCCCCATCTGTGAATCCCCCAAAATTTACTAATTTCCCAAATGCCTTTGTTTGAGTAGTACCAATTACATTTGTAAATTCTTTAACAATTTCTAATTTGTCATAATTATTTCCGTGAGCATGAACTATAACGGGAATCTTTGTTTTCCCAATTTTTTTAATACTAGATAAATCCCCATCAAGATCCGTGACTAAAATATCTGGTTTCATATTTTTTTCTAATAATGCTCTAACTGCTCCATCTGCTACAATCTTTGTAACTTTTTTACATTTTTTGATATAAAACAGAGATTCTAATAATGATGGTCCTGCACCAATAATGAATACTGTTTTATCTTCAATCATATTTTGTAATTGTTTTTTTATAAATTTCTTTTTTAACAATGAATTTAATTTTTTGGAAGAAAGAAAATCATCCCTTTCTAAATATCTAAATTCTTTTCTAATTTCTAGAAATTTTGTTTTCCATCCCCATATTGTCATATCACTCAAATAGATTACCCATATCATAAATGATATGACAAAACTAGGCGATTTAGTAGTTGGACGAAAAAATGAAATTACCATTATGGGAATTTTGAACTTAAGCCCTGAATCATTTTATAAAAATTCGATAAAATCTACAAAATCTCAAATATCAAAATATGTGACAGAGCTAGAAGATAATGGTGCTAATATTATTGATATTGGAGGACTGTCAACTGCACCATATCTAAAAACAATTGTATCTGAAAAAACTGAATCTAATAGAGTCACAAAAACTATCAAAATAATACAAAATTTATCTAACATTCCAATTTCTGTTGATACATGTAGAGCATCAGTTGCAAATGATGCACTTGAATTAGGAATTGATGTGATTAATGATATCTCTGGTTTGAAGTATGACAAGAATATGCCAAAAATTATTGAAAAATACCAACCTTCACTGATTTTATGTTCTTATAGTAAAAATATTGTAAAAGGTAATCTCATATCCGAAACAAAAAAACTTCTTAATGAAAGCATAAAAATTGCACAAAACTCCAATATTCCTAAAAACAAAATTGTAGTTGATCCTGCAATTGGTTTTTTTAGACGTTCTTCTGATGTAAAAAATAAACTTCCATATACAAAAATAAACTCTGACTGGGATCAACGAGATATTGAAATTATTAAAAAACTTAAATTGCTTAAAACAACTTTTCCAATTTTAGTTTCTATCTCCAATAAATCATTCATTGGAAAATTACTTAAAAAAGAGGATCCTGTTGATCGAAATATTGGAACTGCCATAGCTGAGATGATGTCTATAATTAATGGTGCATCAATAATTCGAACACATAATCCAAAGATTACCTCTGATGTTATCAAAATAACAAAATTACTCACAAAAAAATCCAAGAAAGGCTTATAACAGATTTTTTTTCTCTGGTAGGAGGTTCATTTGACAATAAGAGAGGGATTTACTTTTGATGATGTTCTCCTTGTACCCAAATTTTCAGATATAACCAGTCGTTCACAAACTGATCTCTCAACAAATCTCTCACGTAATATTAAACTCAATATTCCTTTAGTTAGTGCAAACATGGATACTGTGACTGAATCTACTATGGCTACAACCATGGCCAGACAAGGTGGAATTGGAATCATTCATAGATTTTTAACAATAGAAGAAGAAGCAAATCAAGTTCTGAAAGTCAAACGGTCTGGAAGTGTAATGATTGACAATCCGTATCAAATATCTGCTGAGAAATCAATTGAAGATGCTCTTGATCTAATGAATGAAAAAGAAGTATCAGGATTATTGGTAGTTAACTCTGATTCTAAACTTGTTGGTATTTTGACTGAACGTGATGTACTTTTTGAATCTATTAGTTCCAAAAAAATTGTTTCTGAATTAATGACTAAAGATGTAATTTCTGCAAAAGAAAATACCACATTAGATGATGCAAAAGATATTCTAAAAAGTAATAGAATTGAAAAACTACCTCTAGTAAATGATAAAAATGAAATTGTTGGATTGTATACAACTCAAGATATTATGAATATTGAGAATTTTCCCAATGCAACAAAAGACAAGAAAGGAAGACCTCTTGTAGGTGCTGCAGTAGGTGTAAAAGGTGACTTTTTGGATAGAACTGAAGCATTACTTGCTGCTGGTGCAGATGCTATCATTGTTGATATAGCACATGGTCACAGCCAAAATGCTATCAGCACTGTAAAAAATATCAAAAAAGCATTTCCTGATTGTGAATTGATAGCTGGAAATGTAGCAACAGCACAGGGTACTGAGGATCTGATTAAAGCTGGAGTTGATGCTGTAAAAGTTGGTGTTGGTTCTGGTTCTATCTGTATTACTAGAGTCATAACTGGTTCAGGTGTTCCGCAGTTGACAGCAGTAATGGATTGTGCTGAAATTGGTAAACAATATGATATACCAATTATCTCTGATGGTGGAACAAGAACTTCTGGTGATGCAACTAAGGCTTTAGCTGCAGGTGCTTCAACTGTAATGTTAGGAAGTATGTTGGGCGGTACTGATGAAAGTCCAGGTTCAACAATTACAAAAAATGGAAAGCGTTACAAGTTTTACAGTGGTATGGCATCTTTAGGTGCTGCCAGACGTAGAAAATCAAAAGAAAATAATCCTATTGATACAGATGACGATGACCTTAATGATTATGTTGCAGAAGGTGTAGAAGCATTGGTTCCTTACAAAGGATCTGTTACTGACATTCTCGTACAAATTACTGGTGGAATACGTTCTGGTCTGAGTTACTGTGGAGGTCATACTATATCTCAAATGCAGACTAACGCTGAATTTATTAAAATGTCACGAGCTGGATTTGCAGAAAGTCAACCACATGACGTTGATGTTGTATAGCTAATCTTTTATTGATTTAAAATCCAGTTTTGTTATGTTAAATAAATTCACCATAATTGGTCTTATCATTGGAAGTATGATATCAATTCTTGGTGCAGCTTCAATGATTGATTCTCTTAGCAATCCAAATGAAATACAAGAAGATTCTGCAACGTTTGGAGTTGGTGATCTGGATAAGATCAATTTTACTGCACCTGAAAATTCATCACAATCATTGACTGTAATTGGAGATTCATTTGATATTAAAATCACAACTCCTAATTCAAGTAATGATGTAGATGCAAGTTTTAAAGATAAAGCAAGCTTTTCATGGATCTCGATTAATTCAGGAGAAACAATGATCATGATACAAAATACTGGTGATTCAGAATTTACTGAAAATTATAGGTTTGAATTGGAACAAGATCCCTTATTCTTCACTTATTCAATTTTGGTAATTATTGCTGGAATTGTTATAATTGGATTTAGCGCTGGATTTAGTGCAAAAAAACCAAAAGGATTCTAATCTAAATCTGCAACTGGGTATGAACCAATTACTTTGAGAAATAATGTATTTTTAGAAATCGTATCCAATACAGACTTAATTTTTGAATTTGAATAATGTCCTAAAAAATCTACAAAGAAATTATATTCCCAATTTGTATTCTTGTTAGGTCTGGATTCAATCTTTGTTAGATTGATATCATTGTCATTAAATTCTTTCAATATTTGATGTAATGCACCTGGTTCATGTTTTACTGAAAAAATAATTGAAGTTTTATCATTTTCAGTTTCATTAGTATTTTCTCTTGAGAATACCAAAAAACGTGTGAAATTGTTTGAATTATTTGCAATTCCTTCTTTAATTATAGGAACATTATACAAACTACTAGCAAGGCTACTTGCTATCGCTGCACAATCATCTTCAAGATCTTTTATGATTTCAACACTTCCTGCTGTATCATATGTTGAAACCGTTTTCAAATCATGTTCTTCAATAAAATCGCTGCATTGTCCTAATGCTTGTGGATGTGAATACACTTTTGTTACATCATTCAATTTACCTCTACCAATTAAACAATGTTCTACTTTCAGATACACTTCTCCTATTGAATGTAGATTTGTTTTTACAATCTCGTCAATGCTCTGTCCAACTGTACCTTCAATTGAATTTTCTACAGGCAAAATAGAATAATTAACATCAGATGGTGTTCTTTCTTCTTCAACAAAATTTAATGCATCTCCAAATGAATCAGTTCCAACTGTATCGATTTCTTCCCCAAAAAATTTCTTTGCTGCACTTTGACTATACGCTCCTGGCACACCTTGATATGATACTTTCTTCATCTTAATTTTGAGTTAAAAACTCACTTTTTCCAAAATCTAAAGATAGTTTTCTATCATCAATCCATCCACAGTCTTTACACTTTACGGCATCTCTCATTTTTACAACAGTACCAAAACATTTTCTACATTTTGTAAAAAGCACTCCTAGTTCTTGAGAATCTATACTTGCATGAATAGTACCATTGATGTGACTAATTATCTCAACTTTAACAACATCTTTTGCTAAAGCAATATTCTTTTTTCTAATGTGTCTTGTAACACAAATACATTCCAAATCTGCAACTACTTTCTTTCCATTTACATATTTAATCATTATTGCAATCATAGATGGTAGATTTGCTTCAACTACTCCAATTATGATATCTCCAACTTTTGGAACTGTTATCCGTTTTTGTCTATTTATTGATGCTAATCTTTCAGTAGAATTCAAATTGATATCTCCAATTGTTGTGGCTCTTATTACATCATTATCTTCAAAGGTATTCTCTCCAGGAAGATATTCTTCAATTGATGCAATTCTTTGACCAGGAATTTTTTGATTTTCGTTCATGTGTAATTGAATAAAATTTTATTATTAATTGTTTTTGTGACTCTGTTAGATTCAGTTTTTTCAGATACAATTGTTTTTATCTGAAATTTCATAACCAATGTGGTATCTCCAAATAATTATCTAATTTTTCATTTTTTAGCATTTTTAACAGGGCATTTGCTTGCGGTGTTGATAACATTGGCTTATCAAATTCATTATCTGTTGAAATCCTTGGACATGCAACTTGAATAAATGCATCAATTCCGGTGAAGTTTTTTAGTCGATCACTTGTGATATCTGTTAATGCTAGCAATTGAACTTCCTTTCCTATTTCTTCTAATTCTTTTTTGAATTTTAAAGCTGTAACTTTTGCAAATTGACCTTCTTTAAGACCTACAATTACACCAAAAACTTTTGCTTCTGTAGCCTTAAAAATTTTTAATGTTGCCTTTTTTTCTAATTTTTCTGCAAAGTTGGTAACATCTCTCACTTCATTGAAATAAGGATCCAAAATGTAAGTTGTTACCTTAGTTGATATTGCAACTCCTGCAGCATGAAAATTACTTTGTCCTAAAAATAAATTTGCATCAACTTGTTCTTTAACTTCCATTGCAGGATAAAATTCACATCCAAAAACTTGTCCATCGTTTAATTGTCCTTTTCCTTTTCCAATCTTTACTATAATTCCTCCTTCTTCCAGTTTTTTTCTGACAGGCTCAACTTGATGAAGATGTTGACTATCTGTAATCAATGAAATTGTTTTTCCTTTTAAAATTTCCACTGCTTTTGGAATTACTTTATCAAAAGGTATATCATCAAAAGCATCAATCATGATGACATTATCTTGTTCACCTGGAAATGTTTCAAGTTTATTTGTATGACCTATGTTGAATAAAATCTCTGCACCTAAGACTTTTGCACCATTTGAATTAAGATCACATGTTCCCCAAGTTGTATCTGCTAAAACAAATGCGGGAATATCAAATTTTTTTGTAATATTCACCGCAGTTTCTTGAACCTGTGGTAACATACCATCTGGTGCATTTAATGCGATTGTTACCGGTTTTTTTTGGGATATTACCTCAAAAATTCGCTTTTCGTCAATTACTATCATTTGTTCTAAAAAGTGTCATTTTGAATTTAAACCAAACTCTTTGACAAATCACTAAAATTCCTATATTTTATGGATAAGATATGCAAAAACAAATACTCCATATTGGTATTGATGATACTGATTCGCCAAAAGGCATGTGTACTACATTTTTAGCTTACAAAATTATTAATCGATTAAAAAAAGAAAATGTAGATTTTCTTGATTTTCCAAACTTGGTAAGATTTAATCCTAACATTCCTTGGAAAACTAGAGGTAATGGAGCTGTTGGAATTAAAATTTCTACTACTAATCCTAAAAAAATTAAAAATCTAGTAAAAAAATTTGTTAAACAATATTCTGATGTGAAAAATGGTGCAAATCCTGGTCTTGTTTTTTGCCAGGATGAAAAAATTCCTAATGAATTTACAAAATTAAGTTCAGATGCAATGTGGAAATTAATTCATAGAAATGAGGCTAAAAAAATTCTTTCAAAACACAATTTTGATTTTTTCTATCTTGGAAATGGACAAGGATTAGTTGGCGCTACTGGTGTGTTAGGTTATAATTTTCAAGATGAAACATATGAATTACTTTCTTATCGAAAATCATCTCAATTTGGGAAAAAACGTATCTTGGATAAATCTAAGGTTAAAAAAATGCAAGAAAAAACTTATCCTAATACATTCAATAGCTTTGATTCAAAGAAAAATAAAGTTCTGTTAATGCCACATGGTCCTGATCCTGTTTTTTATGGAGTTCGTGGAGAAGATTCAATGACATTAATTTCTGCATCAAAAATGATCCAACCAAGAGAGAAACTTGCTGGGTATCTTATTTTTAAATCGAATCAAGGAACAGGTGATCATTTAAAAAATAAAATTGATGTAAATAATTTCACACCTTATACATCTGGCACACTACAAGGTGTTGTTATAACAAAACCTATTGTTACTAAAGGCGGTCATGTATTTTTCTTAATAATTGTAGATAATGTAAAAATTAATTGTGCAGTTTACAAACCAACTCGAATAACTGATGTTGCAAAAGAATTGATTGTTGGAGATATTCTAAAAGTTGGGGGTGGAATTAGAAAAGCAACAAAAACACATCCTAGAATCTTAAATCTTGAATTTATTCAAATTATAAAACTTAAAAAAAAATATAAATCAATAAATCCATTTTGTACAGACTGTAAAAAACATATGAAATCAAAAGGAAAAAATCAAGGATTTCAATGTGTAAGATGCAAAAAAACAGCTAATCATAAAAATCGTCAATTTATGACACGTTCTGTTGAAGAAAAAATCTACATACCTGATGTTTCTGCCCACCGTCACCTCACAAAACCTGTTCAACGTATGAAACAAAAACCAAAATCTGAAAAATTTAATCCAAATTCTTCATGGATCACTAATTTTTAAAATCATAATAGCGGGGAGTAGATTTGAACTACTGATTTTCGGGTTATGAGCCCGACGGGATGACCTGACTTCCCCACCCCGCTGAACAAAAATTCCTTATGAGGTATATACGCGTTTCAAATTCGGAAATGAATAAAAGGATTCTAACCAATTTTTTAATATGCTTAGAAAATTCCAAATTGTTGGTATTGCGGGTGCCCTGATATTTTCTGCTGTAATTTTGACCGATACAATACCTTCAAACCCACCACCGCTTCCTGAACCTATTGTTCAAAATATTTCAACGGACTCTGTAGAAGTTGTAGCAACAAATTTTGAAAAACCATGGTCAATTACATTTGCTGATGAACGAATATTTGTTTCAGAAAAATCTGGAAAAATTAAAATAATTACTTCATCTGGTTTACTTGAAACTCCATTAATCACATTACGTACACCTGAAATTTTTGGTGGTGGATTACTTGGAATAACAACCCATCCTGATTTTACAAATAATCATTTTCTTTATGCATATTACACATATGAAGAAAATGAAAAATTATGGAATAAGATAATTAGAATTACCGAAGAAGAAAACAAAGCTTCTGAAATTATTACTATACTCGATAAAATTCCTGGTTCAGCATTTAGTAATGGTGGAGTAATCAAATTTGGCCCTGATGGAAAATTGTATGTTGGAACCGGTTCTGTGTCTGATTTTTCAGATGAATCACAAAACCTTGATTCCCTTACTGGAAAAATTCTTAGATTAAATGATGATGGTACAATACCTGCTGATAATCCATTTGAAGAATCATATGTGTTTACACTTGGACATAGAAATCCTACAGGTTTTGCATGGAATAATGATGGACAAATGTATGCCACTGAATCTGGTCCAACAAAAAATGATGAAATTAACTTGATAAATGCAGGTTCTAACTATGGTTGGCCTGAAGTTCAATGTTATTCAAATAATGATAATTTTGTAAATCCTCTAGAATGTTTTGATCCTGAATTAGAACCTGGTGGAATTATCTTCTATTCGGGAGATAAACTTGACATTGATAATAAAATGATTCTTGCTTCACAAAAAGCAGCAAATCTATTCAAAGTTGAAATTAATGATGACGATGTAAACCTTGAACGTATTTTGAGTGGTGTAGGTAGAATTAGAGATGTAGCACAAGGTCCTGATGGCTATGTATACATTATAACTACAAATACAGATGGAAAAGCATTTCCAGCACCGGATGATGACAAATTATTGAGGATATTGAAATAAAATGACTGATTCATCAATCCCGAAATTCTTTGAAAAATCCCATGAGGAAAAACTAGACATAATTTGTAATTTTTCTGACCTAACTGATGATGAGGTAAATCATCTAAAAAATGCAACAGGTGGAATAGACTTTGAACATGCAGATAAGATGATTGAAAATGCAATTGGAACATTTTCCCTTCCACTTGGAATTGCAACAAATTTTAAAATTAATAATAAAGATTATCTTGTTCCTATGGTTATCGAAGAACCATCTGTAATTGCAGCAGCATCAAAAGCTGCAAAAATTGCCAGAGTTCATGGTGGTTTTACTGCAACTGTAGAAGGAAATATCAGTATTGGGCAAGTTCAGGTCTTAGATGTAAATATACAAAAATCAATTTCTGCTATAAATTCTAATTCAAATGAAATTATTGAATTAGCAAATTCTGCTAGTAAAACATTACCAAAACTGGGAAAAGGTGCAAAACAAATTCATTGTAAAGAGATCAAGACGTCTACATCCTCAATGCTAATTGTAGAATTGATGATTGATGTAGGTGATGCAATGGGCGCAAATGTTACAAATACAATGTGTGAAACTGTAGCCCCATTAATAGAAAAAATCACTGGCGGTAAAACATTATTGAGAATTCTTTCCAACTATTCAACAAAACGAATGGTTTCTGTTTCAGGTACATTTGATAAAGAAGCAGTTGGTGGAGAACAAGTTGTAAATGACATAATTTCTGCGTTTGAATTTGCTGACAATGATGTGTATCGTGCTGTAACTCATAACAAAGGCGTAATGAATGGAACAATTTCAGTTGCAAATGCAACTGGACAAGATAGTAGAGCTATAGAAGCAGCAGCTCACGCATATGCATCCAGTACTGGAAAATATCGCTCATTAACTAAATGGGAAAAAGATAATTCAGGAAATCTGGTTGGCAAATTTGAGATTCCGTTATCTGTTGGAATTGTTGGAGGCGTTACAAATGATCATCCTATAGCAAAAATCTGTACTAAAATTCTAAAATTAGCAAATGTCCAAGATCTAGCTTGTATAATGGCTGCCACTGGTCTGGCACAGAATTTTGCTGCAATGCGTGCTCTGGTTACTGAAGGAATACAAAAGGGACACATGAAATTACATGCTAGAAAGCAGGCAAGTAATTCCTAACAATATACACAAAGAAAATTTTCTACGTGTTTTAACCACCCATTATATTACGTATAGTTGTTCGTATAGAAATGTCCAAAGTAAAATTCGCAATCCCAAAAGGCAGTCTAGAAGAAGCTACTTTCAAGCTTCTTGAAAACTCGTGGACCAAGGTTAGTAGAAAAAGTAGAACTTATCGAGTTTTTCTAGATGATCCTGAAATTATGGTTAAAATGCTTAGACCACAAGAGATCCCTAATTTGGTTGCTGATGGATTGTATGATGTAGGTATTACTGGCAAAGATTGGATTAATGAAACAAAATCAGATGTTGATCCACTACTTGATCTTGAATATGGAAAAATAAAATTAGTAATTGCAATTCCGGACACATTTAGATTCAAAAATTTTGATCAAATGATTGCGGAATATGCCAAAAAGAAAAAAATTCTTCGTTTATCTTCTGAATATTTGACAAATGCTTCAAAATTTATCAAGAGTTGTAAATCATACAAAAAAGCATTTGGAAATAAAGATCCAATGATCATCACTCCTTGGCTGAGAGTTGGAACCAACAAAAATGTCCAAATTCACTTATCATTTGGTGCAACAGAAGCAAAGCCTCCAGAAGATGTAGATGCAATCATGGATGTTACAGAAACTGGAACAACTCTGAAACAAAATGGACTTAAAATTATAGATACTGTAATGACGTCTAGTGCACATTTAATTGCAAACAAACAATCCCTAAAAGATAAGAACAAACGTGAAAAAATCTTTGATATTGTAACTTTGATGAGTGGTGCGGTTCAAGGAAAAAAATACTTA
>Ga0208764_10000831_pt1 | contig 19995 bp, 9 predicted proteins | sample ETNtaG_18_FD_185762 | JGI IMG/M metagenome (GOLD analysis project Ga0208764, IMG submission 185762) | Marine microbial and viral communities from oxygen minimum zone, Eastern Pacific Ocean - ETNP201302SV91 (SPAdes) (version 2) | ecosystem: Environmental > Aquatic > Marine > Oceanic ... | reverse complement strand
ATGGAGACTGCAATGAAGAAATTAATGATGGCTACGGCTATTGGTGCTGCGACCCTATTAAGCGCATGTAGTGCAGAGCATGGCACTACGCAGTGTACGACTGCACCTGAAGCTGAATGGCAGAACCAAGATGCGTTTCAGGCTCAGCTATTAGCGCAAGGTTACAAAATTAACGAGTTTAAAGTGACGGGCGGCAACTGTTACGAAATCTACGGCTTCGATAAAGAAGAGAACAAAGTAGAAATTTACTTTAATCCTGTTGATGGCAGCATTGTTAAGAAAGAAATGCACTAAGTGTGTTTTAACGAACGATTCATCGTTCGTTTGCTTTAACACTTGATAAAAACGCTGCAAACTATTGCAGCGTTTTTGTTTTATTCTGAGAAAGTTATGTAATGTACAGACCTACTGATACGCCTTCGGATATTTATATTTGGGATTGGATTGTGCGCGTGTGCCACTGGGGCCTTGTCGTTACCTTTGTGACCAACTATTTTATTGTAGAGCCAGGTCGCCTTTATCATGAAATAGTCGGTTATATGGCGGTAGCGCTCATATCTATAAGGATTGGCTGGGGCATTTTATCCACCAAATTCGACGGAAGTAAAAGGGTTGCTACTGAATACGCAAGCTTTTCTAAAGTATCATTGCGTCAACAAGCCTTCGCTGAACATATTCAGCACGTAAAACAAAAGAAAATTCCCACTCACCATGGCCACAACCCTTTCGGCTGGCTAATGATAATGGCCGTTATCACGCTACTGCTGGGTTTAGGTGTTACCGGTTTTATGATGGAAGAAATAGATGACATGTTTGGCAATAGTACGCTGGAATGGATACACAGCATTATGGCCGATGTGCTTTACGCATGTGTGCTAGTGCATGTTGCTGCAGTGTTTGCTGTGCAATATATGGGAAATATTCAGTTAGTTCGCCCTATGCTTACTGGCTGGCGTAAGCGTTAAGCCTACGTAAAGACATAGATGTGCTACGGACATAAATACACTTTTGCCGAAGCTGGCTTGTTGTGTTTGCCAGCCTTTCTGCCCTTAAGATTTTAGTTGCCTGCAGGTGTTCGATATCACCTCGCCGCTTGTGGCTTTTAACTATCCAAAGGCCGCTTTGCCTCTCGCACGGCTTTCGGGTGCATTAATTTTTTCTAGCGAGCGAGGTAAGACGCAATTTGCTGATGCTGCTTTTTATCGTTGGTCACCGAGTTATAAAGCCAGTGGTATGCGTCTTCATAATCGTAAGGACTGCCATAACCGTCCAAAAACAACTCAACCAAGTGAATTTGCGCTTTTAAGTTTTTAAGCGCAGCGGCTTCACGCAAATACACTACGGCGCGAGATTTATCCTGCTGCACAAGCGTGCCCTTTGCATAGTAACGCCCCAATTGCTCTAGTGCTGCTGGCAAACCTTGATTCGCGGCATCTTCCATGTAGCCAATACCACGGGCAGGTTCAGCGTCTACGCACACGCCCCATGCCAGCATATCTCCCCATAAAAACTGGTAGGCCGGTACTTTCAACACGTTTGCACGCGCTTCAATGTCTTGCACTAATTGGCATCGATCAGCCACGACTTTGTCTAAATGCGTATTAGCATTAATCATATCGATTAAGGCATCTTGGCTGTAAAGCTGAACTGCGCGAAGCTCTTCAATCGTTTCCCCTTCAAGAGCATGAGCGCAAAAACCCGTGACAGTCGCGCAGATAAATAAGGCTGTGTGTAGAATACGTTTCATAGCAAAAGAGTATGTGTTGATTACAATGTCTTAGTTAAGGTATCGACTAATTATAGATTATCTTAACCAAGACATGCTTTTCTTTACGAATGGACACATGAGCGTCTGCGGCCAGCTAATATCTGCTTTCAACTTTATGCTGACCACCTGCATTTAACCGTACGCCAGCATCTTGCTTTTAGTGGCTACTTTTTCGTGGGCACATGGCCGATTGGATATGGCGGGCGTGATCGGCTAGGTCAATACCTAAATCAGTTAGGTAACCACCGTCTGGCTGGGTGATTAGGCCTTTGGAGTATAGCCTGGATGCTGCGTTCACCATGCTTTGGCTTGCATCGTGATGAATTTTTAAACCTTGAAGTAGGCTGTCTGTTGGAAACTTCAGTAACAAATTTAATTCGTCTAACATGTCCTGATCAAATGAACTCATGTAACCACCTTAGGCAAAAGGGTTAGTAGGGATTTAGCACGCTGGCCACTTTAAAACACCTCGGCAAAGCACTATGGTAACAACCTATACCGAAGCGAACACACCAAAGCACTGTTAGCCCTAGATTTGTTAATATTTTTAACGCTTTCTTATATCACACCCAAATGGCACCTCTGTAAAGCGTAATTTATCTGTAAAACGTTTAATCGTGTAAACACGGCGCTTACTGATCGGACTTTGGCGCTAAATAGTATATTCTTGCCATAAATTGAGTTTGTGGATGCACCTGCACTGATGAAGTACAAAGATTTACGCGACTTTATTCGCCAGCTAGAAGCTAAAGGTGAATTGGTACGCATTACCCAGCCCATTGATACCGACCTTGAAATGACAGAAATAGCCGACAGGACGTTGCGTGCCGGTGGCCCTGCGCTGTTATTTGAAAACCCTAAAAATCACGACATGCCCGTATTGGCAAATTTGTTTGGTACACCAGAGCGCGTAGCTATGGGCATGGGTCAAGAGTCTGTTGAAGCACTGCGTGAAGTAGGCAAGCTACTGGCTTATTTGAAAGAGCCAGAGCCGCCTAAAGGGCTGAAAGATCTTTGGGAGAAGCTGCCAGTATTTAAGCAGGTGCTTAATATGCCTGCCAAAGTCCTTAAAAAAGCCCCTTGTCAGGAAGTGGTGCTTACCGGTGACGACGTAGACTTATCAAAAATTCCGGTACAGCGCTGCTGGCCGGGTGACGCTGCGCCTTTGGTAACATGGGGTTTGAGTGTTACTAAAGGGCCGCATAAGAAGCGTCAGAATCTGGGCATTTACCGTCAGCAGGTTATCGGCAAAAACAAACTTATTATGCGCTGGTTGTCACACCGTGGGGGCGCCCTTGATTTTCGAGAGTGGTGTCAAACACACCCGGGCGAACCCTACCCGGTATCTGTGGCACTTGGCGCAGACCCCGCTACTATACTAGGTGCGGTTACCCCTGTTCCAGATACCCTTTCTGAATATGCTTTTGCAGGCTTACTGCGTGGTGACAAAACTGAAGTAGTTAAGTCTATTAGTAACGACTTACAAGTACCTGCCAGTGCCGAGATTGTGCTTGAAGGCTATATCGCACAAGATGAAACTGCACCTGAAGGCCCATACGGTGATCACACTGGGTATTACAATGAAGTCGATGACTTCCCTGTGTTTACGGTAACGCATATTACCCATCGTAAAGATCCTATCTATCATTCAACCTATACAGGCCGTCCACCCGATGAGCCAGCTATTTTAGGTGTTGCGCTAAACGAAGTGTTTGTGCCTATTTTGCAAAAGCAGTTCCCTGAAATTGTCGACTTCTACTTACCGCCTGAAGGATGCTCTTATCGTATGGCAGTAGTTACCATGAAGAAGCAATACCCTGGCCATGCAAAACGGGTGATGATGGGTGTGTGGTCTTTTTTACGACAGTTCATGTACACGAAATTTGTGATAGTGTGCGATGACGACGTCAACGCGCGTGACTGGAACGATGTTATTTGGGCCATCACTACCCGTATGGACCCAGCCCGCGACACGGTAATGATAGAAAATACGCCTATCGACTACTTGGATTTTGCGTCCCCCGTTTCGGGGCTAGGCTCTAAAATGGGTATGGACGCCACAAATAAGATGCCGGGCGAAACCGACCGCGAATGGGGCGTGCCTATTGTGATGGACGAAGACGTTAAAAAACGCGTTGATGATATTTGGGACAGTCTTGGTATTATGTAGCGACTATTTTTAGCGCTATTTATTTTGTATAGAAGCAAGCGCTTTTCTTAAGCGCATGAAAAGGCGACACGCTAAGCAAGAAGGTTAGAAGAGAATACATGTCAGAAATTAAGTGTAAGGTTGCAAGCATCACGCCTTTAACCGAAGTGGTTCAAAAAGTCGAATTAACGCCAGAAAGCCCTGTTGAGTTTAAAGCGGGTCAGTACGCCATGGTGGTAATGGGCGAAAAAGATATGCGTCCATTTTCTATTGCCAATGCCGCATTTGATAATAGCCGCATTGAATTACACATTGGCGCAGAGCCTGGCAACAGCTACGCTGGTGAAGTGCTAGAGCGCATGCGTGCGGATGGCGAAATTACCGTAAACGTAGGTAATGGCAATGCCTTTTTGCAAAGTAATGGCCTGCCTATGGTGCTTATTGCTGGTGGTACTGGCTTCTCATATACCTACTCTATTCTGCAAGAGCATCTTAACAGCGGTGATAAGACACCACTTACCCTTTATTGGGGTGGAAAACACGCGGCTGATTTGTACTTAGCTGACAAGCTAACTGAGCTCGCTGAAACTAACGATCACTTCACTTTTGTGCCGGTTGTAGAGTTTGCATGCGACGAATGGAAAGGCAGAACGGGCTGGGTACACCATGCGGTAATGGCAGACCACGCTGACTTTGCCAATATTCAGGTTTACGTAGCAGGTCGCTTTGAAATGGCCAAAGTCGTACGCGATGATTTTACACAACGCGGCTTAAAAGTTGAGAACCTGTTTGGCGACGCGTTTGCGTTTATTTAAGCGTGCAAGGTAAGTAGTAGCAAAAGATGCTCATGTCGTGAGCATTAAATCTACCTCTAGCCCATCATGTTGACCATACAAAACTATATATGGTCAACATGGCATTTCACACACTAACCCTATCTTCTTACATAAATTAAATCTGATAAGCGCCGTCTATTTTCATTTCTAAAAAATTGCTAACATCAACACTCAACCAACGAATCAAATAGTAAAACAGAAGGAATTGGAAGCATTGGTAGGGTAACCAGTTTGATTTCGGCACTCCGCGCTGCTTGGACATGCGTCAGCCTACTATTATGTCTTTCAGAAAAATATATGAAGTACAACAAACAACTGCTAATAACAGGCTTAGCGGCCGCTATTGCCGGATGTGGCGGTGGTAGCTCTTCACAACCTCCTACTAACGACAATGGAAGTACACCGCCTACTTCAAACTATGAGCATGTAGTTAGTGCAAGTTACTTTAGTTCATGCGGTGAGATAATACCTCAAACTGAAGCTATGGTTGCTCGCCATGACAACAGCGGTGCAGTAGCTGCTGTCTATGAAGCTGATGATGACGGAAATATCGCTATCGATTACTCCGGTGTAGCAACGTATACGATGCTAAGTGTAGGTTATTGGGGAGAAACTGCCTATCCTCGCGTTCATACCTACGTAGACATTACCGCCGATAAAATCAAAAACACACGCATTATCGCTGAAGGCTTCGCCAATGAAGACTCGTGCGAATGTAACAACGTAACATTCGATATTAGTCAAGTTCCTGTTGCCTCGCCTATGGCCAGCGTCGTTGTCTCTACCACAACATCGTCTAATATTTTCGATGTCAATGACACAGACTGGTTGGCTGAAGCTAATGTTTGTCGACCCATTGGCGGAGAGTGGCCAGACATTGCTCTCACGCTAACCAGTGCACAGGAATACCCTGCTGAAACCTATTACACTGCTGTTCTTAGTGATTACAGTTTCGATGAAACATATGTAGTAAGTAATGCAGAGCTTGTCAGAAAAGTACCTTTTTCGCTGCTCAATAATAACGTCAACAGTGACTCAAGTCTGCGCGTTTCACTACGCGGCCGAAAAGATGGCTGGATGCATTATGCTGATAATGTGCAGGTTTGGGATGTTGCAGAACTTTCACCTTCAGTTCCTATCTTTGACACCCCTGAAACGTATATCGATGCTTACAATTTCGAGTTCGACAGCTTCAGCTCCGAAGGCACAGATGTTCAAGTATCCATTTATACGGGCGCTCAGGTAACACTTCCATCCACCCACACTGAATCATTAGACTTAGCATTGATGTCTTACGACTTATTTTCCCAACAAGTTTTAACATTCTTTAATGATGAAAGTTATGACCTGTCTTCAGTGGGAGCGGACTCTGTAACCGTTACCTTGTCTGGGAATGATTCTTCTGGTGATCGTCTCTATTACTTCCAACTAACCACACCAAGTCAGGGTTCTCTTGCTATTTTAGATAACTTAGACATAGAGGGTGTCGACTTTCCCCTATCGGCAAACTTTAACTTCGATGAAGAGCCAGCGTCGGGTTATATAGGATTGGAAGCTTATGATGTGCAAAGCACGAATGATTATCTTGAGTCGCTTAAAAATGATGATGTTACCGCCTACGGTATGGTTTACTTCGACTTTTAAATAGGCTTAGATCTTTTAAATTGTAAATGTATATCGGCACGGAGTGTTACGTGCCGATATATTGTATTCCTCTTAAATAAAGTTAATTACATCGATATTCATTGTCCATTTTCGACGCATTCAGTATGGTCTTTGCAGAACATGGAGAAAATAATGAATAAATCACAGCCCTGTTATCTTACGAACCTAGTATTAAGAAAAATTGCCCCCGCAATTGCACTAACACTATCTACTACAGCCTTTGCTGATACCGAGCAGCAGCAAGCACTTTATGATATTGCCAAAAATGTTTCCGCTGAAAACATTGAAAAAGACATTACCAAGTTGGTGAACTTTGGTACACGCCATACTCTCTCTGAAACCGAGTCTGATACCCGCGGTATAGGCGCTGCGCGTCGCTGGATTAAATCTGAATTTGATAAAATTTCAGCCGAGTGTGGTGGCTGCTTAGAGGTGTACTACCAGTCGGAAGTCATCAGCGGTGAAAAGCGTATTCCCGACCCAGTAGAAGTGGTTAGTGTTATTGCTATTCAACGCGGTAGTACTGATCCGGACCGCTATGTGATTATGTCTGGCGACATTGATTCACGGGTGTCTGATGTGATGGATTTCACCTCTGATTCACCAGGTGCAAACGACAACGCCTCTGGTGTTGCCGGTACCCTTGAAGCCGCGCGAGTACTATCCAAATACAAGTTTAACGGCAGTATCGTGTATGCTGCTTTATCTGGCGAAGAGCAAGGGCTTTTCGGCGGGCGTATTATGGCAAACCAAGCCAAGAAAGACGGCTGGCGAATTAAAGCCGTGCTCAATAATGACATGATTGGCAATATCGAAGGGGTAAACGGTGTTATTAACAACACCACCGCTCGCTTGTTTGCTGAAGGCACTCGTGTAACAGAAACGGAAAAAGAAGCGAGCATGCGACGTTTCACCGGAGGTGAAGTAGACTCGCCAAGCCGAAACCTTGCCCGCTATATCGATAAAATTGCCGATCAGTATATTGAGAACTTAGACACTATGGTGATTTATCGCTTGGACCGCTTTGGTCGTGGCGGCCACCACCGCCCGTTTAACGACTTGGGCTACCCGGGTATTCGTATTATGGAAACTAACGAAAACTACACACGCCAGCATCAAGATCTTCGCGTAGAAGACGGTATTGCCTATGGTGATACCTTGGATGGCGTCGACTTTGATTACGCTGCAAAACTTACTGGCCTTAATGCTGTTTCTCTTGCTGCTATGGCGTGGGCACCGAACCCACCTGCAAATGTAGAAATTGCCGGTGCAGTTCAACCTTCAACATTTTTAAAGTGGGACGCACTAGACGCTGAAGAGAACCCTCAGCTTAAAGGGTATAAAGTATATTGGCGTCATACTGATGCTCCGCAATGGGAATACAGTAAGTATGTGGGTAACGTTACCGAGGCCATGCTTGAGAATGTCGTTATCGACAACTACTTTTTTGGGGTTGCCAGCGTTAACAAGGACGGTGTTGAAAGCGTAGTCGTTTATCCAGGTCCTGCGGGAAGCTTTGGAGAATAAGCGTTTAAATTGAACGTTTACGTTGGGCGCCTATATTGGGCATGCTTATCCCCATCCAATTACGCACCCAATTATGCATGCAATCGAGTTCGTGACGTTAAGCTGGTAATGAAACCGGCTTATCGTCGCGAATGACTTTACTTAATAAAAGCTAATATAAACGTGGACACTACACTCAATATATTGATGTCGCTTACATTTTGTTAATTTAAGCCAGTACGTGTTTATTGGAATTAAGCGACTAACTGAATTACAGTGTAGTAAATGTATGACGGCAGTTCGGAGTTCACCTTTGGTAAGATTAAGCGCGTTCTCGCTCTCTATTTTCACTCAACGTCTTTCTTTATTAGGCATAAGCCTAGCCCTTTGTTGTTTAAATGTTTCGCAATTACATGCCGCCCCTACCAAATTAGGTGCAGCTTCCTTCGAGACCTACATAAGCGACGATGGGGAGCCTGCTCGAGTTAACACACTGCTCGAAAAGGTGTTTCAGAAGGCAGAGTTGGATATCCAACTTCAGGTTATGCGACAAGCTTTTTTGGGCAGTTCTGTACTGACAGGTAAGCTAGACGGTGAATTTGCCTACGTTAATTTGGGTGAGGATAGCAGCAACTATATACTATCCGATATCTACTTACCCATTTACCTTTACGCGGTAAGCAAAGAGGCGGACGTTGAGGCAGTAAAGCTATTCCCTCATTTAAAAGACAATAGGGTCGCTATTGAAAATCGCTTTGCGAATACGCCCTCATTCAGACTGCTGAAAGATATAAAGTGGTCACGCAACCCCACTACGTTTGATGCATTTCGACAACTTGCCGACGATAGAGCGCCTTACTTAATTACCACCCAGCTGCTTGCGCGAGAGCTAAACATATTGCTGGCTAACGATAATGAAGAAACCCTGCACTTTTCAGCAAAACCTTTAGCAAAAACCGGATTTCAAATAGCTATCAGCAAAAATGTTGCTAACGCTGAAAGGATTGTTGCGCAATTCAATCAAGCTGTGTCGACAATGCAGAATTCGGGGGAATTGAATCAGCCACTTGAGTTAGCTTGGCTCACCAAAGATGTGAATGGCGATGGCGTTGCCGACTTTATCGGGCACAGCAACATAACTACCACGTCAGACTTGTTAAACACCGCCTATTCCCTTGACGGTAAACCTACATCTGAAGCCAGCGCATTTTATATTGACGGGGATAGATATGCATCGCTTGAGGAAGCGCGTGCAGCCCTTCCCGATGCAGAAAGTTCGTCGCCCCGCGAGTCGCTGTTAGATAAAACCACCTACCAGCTACTACTCCGCCGCTGGTAGATGAATTTTGACTTCGGTGAACTTTAACTTTGAAAGGCATTAAATTAGGTAGAGAAGCACGAAGTCGACTACGCGACTTCTACACTAAAAAGCATACCTGTCATTGCTTAAACTAAACGACCTTTTCAAAGATATGCGTCAGCTTTGTTAACGCTCTATCTTCGCGCTCTATCTTCGCAATTCTGCTGATCAAAGGTTGCAAAAAAGACGGGGAGTCGGCAGCGTTAGTGTGTCGTTTCTGGCAAGTACATTTCCAAAATAGTCAGTAATTCTTCTCCGTCAACGGGTTTAGATACGTAATTATTGAAGCCGGCTTTAAGGGCTTTAACGCGATCAGAGGTATAAGCATAAGCAGTAAGCGCCACAGCGTTGAGCTTTGCAATCTCTGGGATTTCGCTAGCTCTTACTTTTAGCACTAGACCTAACCCATCCATTTCCGGCATGCCAATATCCGATAACAGCAGGTCAAAGGCTTCAGGCATATCATTTAGCTCTTTCCATGCGAGTAGCCCGTTTTTAACTACGTTGACCCGGGCACCGTTAGACTCTAAAAACAGCTTTATAAAGTCACGGGCGTCTTGCTCGTCTTCTGCTACCAAAATTCGTAAACCGCTTAGACGCAAAGACTCGGTCAAATCACTGATTTCACTACTCTTGGTTTCGATAATGTCATCGTGCAAACTAAGAGGAGCAATAGGCAAAGACACAAAGAACGTAGTCCCGGAATTTGGCCCATCACTTTCGGCGCGAATTTCCCCTCCGTGCATTTCAACTAAGCTCTTTACAATAGATAAACCCAGCCCCAAGCCAAGCTTATTATGAGAATCCTTTCCTTGATAAAAGCGTTCAAAAACACGTGCTATCTGATCTTGGGTCATTCCTTTACCGTTATCTTTTACACGAAACAAGTAGTTAGAATGTTCCCTTCGCCCCCGCACGTGTACGGTTCCGCCTTTTGCTGTAAATTTAAGAGCGTTACTGAGCAGATTGTTTATCACCTGCTTAATACGTAAATTATCACCCAGAATTTGAGTATGTTCGTCTTCGCAATTGATTGAAAGTTGAATATTTTTACTGGCAAAGCCCGCTTCAAATGATTTAGCGACTTCAGATATAGACCCAGCGATATTTAATGAATGCGTACTCAATTTCATAGTGCCGGAGATAATGCGCGACAAATCTAAAATGTCATTTATTAAGGCAGCCTGTGTAGACGCAGCGCGTTTGATAACGCCTAATGCGTCAGACATTCTATCGACATTCGTCACATCCATCAGGGCTAAGTCGGTCCAACCTACAATAGAATTTAGGGGCGAACGAAGTTCATGGGAAATACTCGCCAAAAACTGATCTTTAGCTTTATCTAACTCTTCTAATTTACTAATTTGCTTGTCGAGCGACGCTTTCAGGCTTAGCGCGTAAGGTATAAATAGATGATCAAAACCTTCTATAATAAGCTGATCATCCTCGCTCCACTCTACCGACTCATCAGCAACACTTTGTAAGTACATATCAAAGGAATTACGAGGTGTTAGTACCTTACCAACATCTTTGTTCGCGGCTTCGCGGCCCGCCCATCGTATAGTTTTGTCTTTTTGCTCTCTAAACCAAACCGTGTAGTAACCAAGCTTGGCAGATACACAGGAAATATACATGCCGCGAATGCCATTAAGGTCACATTGTTCGGACACTTCTTCCGCCAGCTTGCTAATAGCAATTGACTCTTCAGAGTTTGGAATAACGAATTTGTCGAGAAGGCGAGTTAATGTTTGTTCAGAGGGCGTTTTACCTACTAAATATTTATCTACAGGGGTAATAACCGCCATACCGCATGCGTTGGCAACATCCAAAAGGCCTTTTTCTTTTTGGGTTATCGCCTCAAGCGGATTAGAAAAGCCAGTAAGCTGATGAATAATAGTGTTTAGCTTACGTTGACGAATTTGAAACTGCTCTTTCTTTTCGTGTAGGGCTTTAGTGTGTAGCTGCCACGCATAGAGATGACCGAGGGATTCGCATACCAAACGCTTTTTTTGGTCGATATATTTAGGCTCGTTATTGTGACAAGCAAGTAACCCCCAAAGTTTACTTTCAAACACAAGGGACACGGAAAACGATGAACGTATGCCCATATTTTTAAGATAAGTGATATGAACCGGCGACACTGAACGAACCATAGACATGGATAAATCCAGTGGCGGTCGCTCTGCTTCTTGCACAGTTGGTATTAAAGCAATGGGGGGGTGTTCTACGTCAAATACACAACGTACGCGATTTTTTAAGTACAGCGCCCGGGCTTGGCTAGGAATATCAGATGCGGGAAATTTCAAACCTTTGAAAGAGCGAGCCCCTGGGAATTTTGCTTCGCCAATTACTTCTCCGCTATAGGTTTTATCGAACTGATAAACCATCACCGAATCAAACCCTATGTAGCGCTTAAATACGCCCGCAATGGCGTCTGCAACATCACTGATAGACTCGCACCCATCCACATCGGGAAGCAATGTGCGAATATTTACGTCCATCGGTACCCAGTGTAGGGCGGCTTCATAACTAAGCTGAGGGGTAGGCTCTAGTTCAATAACGAGTAAGCCGTTTGAATCGAACGCGACACCACTGCCCTCTTTTTCCCAATTGTCTAAACAAAGTGCGTTTTCGGCAAATTTCCATTGATACGCTCGGCGTGTATTCCCGCCTTTAACGCTTTGATAGATACTTTGAAAGGTTGGTGCATCTTCGGAAGGCGTATCGATGAGCTCAGTAATAAGAGTTTCACCCGCAGTGATACTGACTTTAAATAGCTCATTGATGTTTTCACTAACCACCTGAATTTTTTTAGTTTCAGGGTCTACCGCTATAACGTAACCAAAGCTTTGAACACTTTCGATTAGGTGAATAGCTTCATCTTCGCAGTTTTGAAGCGTCTTTATCTTTTTATCTGTAACGTGCTGCATTGCCTTGGCCGAGAAATTTGGAAAGCGAACTTTCATGAGGGAAGTGTTATTTTTGACACGATAACAACTTATCGTGAAGAAAGCATGCTATATCCAAAAGTCTAACGCATAAAAAAGGAGGCTTATCGCCCCCTCTATTGGTTTGCTCGTATATTACTTGTTGAAAATTTACATTTCTCTAGAAGAGATAATTAACACCTATTGATATGAGATCAGTAGAGTTATCTTCTATGTCATAGCGTTCATATTCAACCGTTGCAACCCAATCATGGTGAATACGCCAGTTAGCGCCAATGCCATAGAACAAATCCGTGCCTTCATCATCAACGTCTTGAAGTAGGGCTGTATCCTCAAAAACATCTAACGAATCGTAGTTACCTTGCCAAAAATATAAGCCCACATGCGCATGAATGAACCAGTCCTCATGACGTAAAAACTGATAGGCTACACTTAATGTATAGCCATCTACCGATGTCGGGCGAATACGGGATGTCTCGCTGAAAAAGCGAGATGGCTCGTTGGTCGTGGTTGAAAATGCTGCCGATACATCACCTAAATCGGTATAACCGACTTGAATAAAGCTGTTTTCGGTAATATTGGTACCTACTACCGCTTTCCACGCACTGCGGGTGTCATCAATATCTATGTCGAAGACATCAAAGCCTAGCTCTGCGGCTTCTTGTTGTACATCGCTTTCCTTGAAATCTCCTGATGCGCTCCCCCAACTAGCGCTAACGAAAAACTGTTTAGCAGTGCACTTTTCATATTCTTTAGAAAGTTTTGAGGCATCCTCTTCAGATAAGCATTGAGTTTTGCTAGCTAAAAAAGGGGAAGCATCCCTTTCTTTATTAGGTTGCTGAGCCATGGTTGGAAATGAAAACATTGCTCCCATTGCAACAGCGCTAACAATCCCATACCTAAAAGTTCTATTCATCTTAGCTACGCTCACGCTTTTACTCCCTTTCTTTGCGCCGCTAATAAGCGGCGCAGTGTCATAACAAATACCAGTAACATCAGCAGCATAGCGTTCATGCTACCACCGCCTCCGCCAGAGTTTTCAATTCTAACGGTCACGGGTTGAACAGTAATGGTTAGTCTACCCTCGCTCGTTCCGCCCTGTGTATCTTCAATAATATAGGTGACTACAGCATTGCCCGTAAATGCAGCAGGCGGCGTAAAGGTCAATGTATCGTCAGGGTTAACAGATACGCTACCGATTGATGCCTGGGCACTTACAACACGAATACTATCGCCATCTTCGTCGAAGTCGTTGGCAAGCACGTTAACGGTTACAGATTGGTCAACGTCTATCGTTACAGTATCGTCTACAGCCTGTGGAGGATTGTTACCAATAATGGTTACCGTAATTACACCCAGGTCTGAACCTCCGTTTCCATCACTGATACCATAATTAACAATCACTTCGCCAATAAAGCCAAGTGGAGGCGTGTATTCGATGGTATCCCCCGCTATCACAGCTGTGCCGAAGGTGGTTGTAGCAGAGGTAATACGCAAGTCATCGCCATCTGGGTCTGCATCGTTACTTAAGGCTTCAATAGTTACAGACTCATCAACAATGATAGTTACTGCATCGTCATTTGCCACGGGTTGTGTATTGCCATTAAACATGACACTCACACCACCTGGGTCGACAATCGTTCCGTTAACTAAACCGTCATCATCATCTACACCGCCATCAAGAATTTCTAACTGCACACACCAGTGCCCTTCAGTTAGGCCTTCTGTCCAGTAGTCACCGCCTGGAGGTGGGCAATAGCCTGGCTCACCTTCAACAGACCATAACCGGTTGTTTGCGTTTTCCGTAAACGTTACCCAACCGTTTTCAGGCGTGAACTTACGGTACACCGCATTTGCAGGTATTGGCTTAAGCTGTGGCATAACAATATTCAGCGTTTGACCGGCTTCAGGTAAACCATAGGCAATGAAATCGAAAATACCGCCAATATTTGTCGCTTCTGGGTCAGGGACAATGTCATCGTCGCCGGCAATATCGCCATCAATGATTTTCGCGCCGCCGAGCTCACTACTTACAGAGAAGTTACCTAGGCGCAAGCAAACGCCTGGGTCACCTTCTACCATGTAGCCGTCAACAAACGCCACTTCTTGTGGAAGCACATTACACTCAGGAGTTGGATCTAGGTAATCCAAAATACCGTCTCTGTCACTATCTGCAAGGCCATCCACAACATCCGGCACGCCGTCACCATCACTATCAAGTTCAGCAGGTGTAGGTAACGCATCAACTACCTGCATGTATAAGGTATCCGAGTCTGTAAAGGCCGTGTCATCTGCGTCTGTGACCGTTGCACGAATTCGGTAAACCCCCACGTCCAAGCCACTTGGATCAAACGTAAAGGTGTCATTAACGCTATCGGTATCTGCAATGTCCGCATCCAGTGATGTCCACACAAACTCATACTCATTGGTTGGGTCTGGATGGTCAACAGTAGAGGTGACTAACACGTCAGAGCCTGTAGGAATAACCCGAATTCTTGACTCGCCGTCCTGCTCGGTAAACAGGTCAACATCTGGGTTCACGTTATCTTCACGGATAGTTATTTCGTGAATGTATTTGTTACCTATGTTCAACACATCTGAAAGCTCGATAATAATGGTTTCAGTCCCTTCAATATCCGCATCAGGGAAAACATTGAAGCTCACCGTTTTATCACTACCCGACTCCATCACAATGATTCCATCGACTAAGTCATGATCGCCGCTGTCTGCCGTACCGCTTACCGTAAATGGAATTTCTAGCGGATAAACCGGTGACGTGCCGTTTAAGTGAATACCAAATTCTACTTCGTGGCCTTCCAGTACAACTTGATCTTTAGTGATGGAAACAAGAGGACGTACGCGTACGGCCTGACTTGCCACAGAGGTTAAGCCGTCTTCGTCAGTCGCCTGCCAGTAAGCCGTATTATTACCCGGCTCATAGAAGATTAGCCCATCAACCAATGACACAGGCAATGGATTACCAAATTTATCGACCGCCGAGGCTACGCCAAGGTCAATTTTGGTAAATAGTGCATTGGCATCTACGAACACGTCTTCTGGCACTTCAATAACGGGGCGGTCGGCCAAGTCATCAGGCATAACATCTACAATCACTGACGCTCGAGCCACCTCGCTTTGAGGGTCGGTGATGGTGTAGTCAATTACTATTTCACCGACAAACCCTTCAAGCGGCGTATAGGTAAGTGAATCATCTGCCCAAGAAACCTCGCCTAATTCAACACGGGCACCGATAATGCGTAATGTATCGCCATCAGCATCAGAATCGTTAGCCAGTACATCAATTGCAACTGGGTTGTAGTTACCCAAGGTTATCGCATCATCACGGGCAACCGGCGCATCGTTCACGGGGTTCACGTTGATGGTTACGGTACCTACGTTGGAGGTTTCCTCCCCATCATTTGCGGTATAAGTAAAGCTTGTTGTGCCACTAAAGTCAGCTTCAGGTGCATACAATACGCTAGGCAAGCGACCCACAAGCTCACCGTCTGGTGATGTTACCAGCTGGTAAGTTAGCGCGTCGCCATCTGCGTCACTACCCAACAATTGAATTGGCAGTGTTGCGTCTTCTTCCATTGTGAACGTTAAGTCCATTACCGTTGGCGCATCGTTGGTGTCGATAACGGTTACCGTGTAGGTCGCACACGCTTGTGCGCCCGACGGGTCAGCAACGCATACCGTAATGGTGGCAGTGCCGTGGAAACCATCTGCAGGCGTAAATGTCACCACGCCATTGACGATTTCTACAGTGCCGTTAGTCGCTTCGGCACTAGCAATAGTGAGCGTATCACCGTCGATATCGTTTGCATTGGACAATACGTTGATACTAAGCGGCGTGTCTTGATTAGTAGATACTTCCCCTCCTTCAAGGGTAGGTGCATCATTCACGTTTTCAACTGTCACGGTTATTTGTGCAGTCGCTACACCGCCATTACCATCTGAAATGGTGTAGGTGATGATCGCCGTTCCAACAAAGTTAGGCAGCGGCGTGTAAACGATGTTTCCATCGCTACTAATGGTTACCGTGCCCGAGTTAGCCGTTGCATCTGTGATGATTAACGTATCGCCGTCAATGTCAGCGTCGTTGGCAAGTGCATTAATAATGACACTGCTGTCTTCACTTACATTAGCTTGGTCATTATTTGCTACTGGCGCGTCGTTAATAGAAACAATAACTACAGTAACCGTTGCGGTATCAGTACCACCGGAGCCATCACTGATAGTGTAGGTAAATGTTGCCTCACCATTTACATTGGCAACAGGTGTGTAGGTAACGGTAGTGCCGTTATTAACCACCACACTTCCGTTCTCAGTACTTGCCATGGTTACTGTTAGTACATCGCCGTCGATGTCGCTATCGTTTGTTAGTACGGTTACTGTAACACTGCCATCTTCGGTAACACTTGCTGTGTCATCAACGGCAACAGGGGCATCGTTCACTGCAGTGATAGTTAGGGTTACCTGCGCTGTATCAGTTCCACCATGACCATCTGAAATGGTGTATTCAATAGTGACCACGCCGTTGTAGTTGGCAGGCGCTTGATAGCTTAACTCACCGCTTGGCAACAATATCACCGTGCCAGTAGACGCTGTTACTTCGGTAATGGATAACGTATCGCCGTCTTCATCAGTATCGTTAGACAGCACATCTAAGGTTACCGATTCGTCTTCTTGTGACGTAAAGCTGTCATCATTCGCAACAGGGATATTGTTTTCGGCAACAGTTAGCACCAAGGTACCTGTTACCGTGCCGCCCATACCGTCTGATACGGTGTAGGTAACCGTTACTGTGCCTACGAAACCTTCAGGTGGCGTGTATGACACTAATCCATCAATAATAGTCGCCGTTCCAAAATCAGCCGATACTGAGGTAAGCGTAAGTGCATCGCCATCTGCATCTGTGTCATTAGCCAGTACGTCGACCTCTACCGCTTCGTTGAGCTTAATAGCCAGCTGATCGTCTTGAACGTCAGGAAGAGTATTGCCATTAACAAATGTGCCTACTCCACCAACAAAGCTAACCGCTCCATTAGTTGTACCGTCAGCATCAAAACTTCCGCCATCGGTTAGCGTCAGCTTCACACACCAGCTACCTGCAATTAGACCTTCTTGCCAAGCGCCACTATTAACAGTAGGACAGAAACCTGGCGTACCTGGTGCTGAGTAAATCACGGCGTCGCCGTCTGCAATGACATCGAACCAACCTAGCTCAGCAGTCCAGCTACGCATAAATGCGTCTTCTGGGACGGCATTGCGCTGCGGAATAACCACATCGAACTGTGCTTGATTAGACTGATTATTCACCACGTCGAAGTTAAACAACCCACCAACATTGTTAGTTTCCGTATCTGTCGGAATGCGACTGGTTACTACGCTGTCATCAGCAAGTAGCAATACGCCAGCATTTGAAGTGCCACGGGTGTACTCACCCGCACTTACACATGCACCAGCGTTTGATTCAACAAGATATTGCGCGCTTTCACCTGCAATTTCTGGCGCAACCGAACAAAGCGCAATGCTATCTAAGTAGTTAGGCACACCGTCTAAGTCGGCATCACCTGTGCCTTCAATGTTGTCTGGTAGGCCATCACCGTCGGTGTCTGCACCAGTAAGTTCAGGTAAAGTTTCTACTACCTCAATATAAATTGTGCGTGAACTTACAAGCGCGGGGTTTTCACTGTCTGCCACAAGTAGCGTAACCGCATAAACACCTGGCGCTACTGAAGTAGGGTCGAAAGTAAATACACCGTCATCATTTGAAACATTAGTGAGTTCTGGTGCTGAATTACTCCAGTCGTAGATAAAATCAGCGGCAGGATTGGTATGACTGATAGCCGCAAGTACATCAACTAAACCATCATTTTGGCCAACAGTTAACGTTGTAGTGTTATCTTGCTCAACTGACAGCGCTACAACTGGTGCCACAGGTGCTTCTGCAATAGTGGTGGTTTGCGACGCTTTTTCTCCGACATTTACGTTTTCATTTAGCGTTACGATTACCGTTTCGCCGTCATCAATAATCGTGTCAGGGATAATATTGAATTTAACGGTTGCCTGTGTGCCACTCTCAATAGTGACAGTGCCAGAGATAAGGTCGTGATCGCTAGTATCTGCAGTACCTGAAACCGTGTAGCTCACTGTTACTGGGTAACTAGGTGCATTACCGCTTAGCAGTACATCAAAGCTTGCTGCGCCACCTTCGGTGACAACCACATCATCACTTAGTGACACCTGAGGGTTAACGCGGATAGTCTGACTAACCGTTGTCGTATTGCCTTCATCATCAGTTGCCTGCCAGTAAACGGTATGTAGCCCTGGCGCAAAGCGAGTTTGACCGTTCAATAAGGTTACAGGGATTGCATTACCACTTGCGTCAACAGCTGTTGCATTACCTAATACAACCTCCGTTAGATAGCCTATGGCATCAAGTTCAATATCCGCTGGTGCTTCGACAACTGGGAAGGTTTGAGCAGTTTGCTCAGAGGCACTAACAGTAACGATGACACTTGCTTGCGATGTGGCGCCACTTGCATCGGTAATAGTATACGTAATTTGAACATCGCCTTGTGTTCCAAGCGCAGGCGTATAGACAAGCACCCCACTTTCAACTTCGACACTGCCGCTATCCGCTGTTGCGCCAAGTATCGATAATGCATCGCCTTCTACGTCAAGGTCGTTGCTTAGTACGTCAATTTCAACAGCTGTGTCGTCTAATGTAGAAGCCGTATCCGCAACCGCCACAGGCGCATCGTTCACGGCCACCACATTCACTGTGATATTGGCGGTGTTCGAATCTTCTTGACCGTCGTTCGCTTTATAGCTGAACAGTACCGTACCGTTGTAATTTTCTGGGGTAACGTACAGCAAAGAAGGAGCAGAACCTAACACTTCACCTGTTGGCAACGTTACTAATTCAAACGTTAAAACGTCTTCGTCTGCGTCGGTACCCGTTAGCGTGATGGGTAGGCTATCTCCTTCTTGAATAGTGAATTCAAGATCTTCAACTACTGGGCCTATGTTTGTATACACCACTGTAACGGTAATACGCGCACAAGCCTCTTCGCCCTCAGCATCTTGAATACAAACGTCGATGGTTACTTCGCCGGAATAATCTTCAGACGGCGTATAAACCAGTTTGCCGTCAACAATATCAACCGTGCCGTCTGAAGATGTGGCGCTAACGATAGTATGCGTATCATCTGTATCTACATCTTCAACATTGGCGATAACATCGATAGTTAACGCTTCATTCTGGTTCGTTGCAGCAGTGAAATCAGCAAGTGTAGGTGCATCGTTAACAGCGGTAACCGTTACAACAAGCGTACCTGTTGCTGTTGCTCCATTGCCATCAGAAACCGTGTAGGTAATGGTTGCTGTACCATTGAAGTTCTCATCTGGTGTGTAGCTTACTTGCCCACCTTGAATAGCGACTGAACCTTCGTCAACGGTTACGTCTGAAATAGTCAGTACGTCTTCGTCAATGTCAGAATCATTCGCGAGCACATCGACAACAACAGAGCCATCTTCCTCGACTGTGGCCGTATCATCCACCGTTACCGGTGTATCGTTAACTGGGTTAACGGTAACAGTAATCGTTGCTGTATCAGTGGCACCATTACCATCGCTTACCGTATATGATACTGTCGCTTCGCCATTAAAATCAGCATTAGGCGAGAAAGTAACCTGGCTATCTGCCGTGATCACTGCGCTACCCTGCGCTGATGAGGCGGCTGAGACTGAAAGCA
>Ga0208764_10000829_pt1 | contig 20033 bp, 15 predicted proteins | sample ETNtaG_18_FD_185762 | JGI IMG/M metagenome (GOLD analysis project Ga0208764, IMG submission 185762) | Marine microbial and viral communities from oxygen minimum zone, Eastern Pacific Ocean - ETNP201302SV91 (SPAdes) (version 2) | ecosystem: Environmental > Aquatic > Marine > Oceanic ... | reverse complement strand
CTCATCAGCTCCTTCAAATATGGAGAGCACTCGCGCATCAACAAAGAGACGGCTAACCGCGTATTCTTCTGCATACCCGAAACCGCCATGCATTTGCATTGCCTCTCTAGTTACCCATTCAGCGGCTTTACATGCATAGGCTTTAACCATTGCCGCCTCCAAAGTACCTGATCCGTTTGACATAAGCTCGCCTACTTTGTAGGTGTACTGGCGACAGGCTTGGATAAGAGCCGCCATACGTCCTAACTTGGTTTGTGTGAGTTGATATTCTGACAGAGACTGGCCGAAAACCTTACGCTCTTCACAATAATTCACTGCTTCTTCATATGCTCTTTGCATTACTCCAACAGCACGAGCAGCTGTTTGTAATCTTCCATTTTCAAACCCCGCCATCTGCAGGTAGAAGCCTCTCCCCTCCCCATCTGAGCCTCCGATGAGAGCTTCATCCGGAACCTGCCAATCTTGAAAAGATATTTCAAAACTGTGCATTCCTCTATAACCAAGTGTCGGAATCGCCCTACCTTGCATGCGTCCTCCAGAATTTTGCTTCAAATCAAAGCTATGTCCCGCAATCCGCTCTTTTCTAACAACAAAAACACTAAGACCTCGATGACCTACAGATAAATCGGGATTTGTTCGGGCGAGAACCATTAAGAGATCAGCTCGTCCCGCAAATGTGCACCAGGTTTTCACACCGCTGAGTTCCCAAATACCGTCATCGTTTTTGCGAGCGGTCATAGTTATCGAAGCAACGTCACTTCCATGATCTGGTTCGGTGACCGCCACTGCTGACATGCTTTTTCCAGAAGCTATTTCAGGCAAAAAATCTTTCTTTTGTTTTTCTGTTCCGCCATTTTCTATAGCCCTAGCCAGGATTTCTGGTCTGGTGATAAGAGATCCTCCGATACTTAGCGACGCTCTAGAGAGTTCTTCTGTCGCTATCACCATTGCATGCATATCCTCAGTTGAGCCGGTAGAGCTCCCCCCGTATTCAAGTGGGATTGACAACCCGAAACATCCAAGGTTCGCTAAACCACTAATAATTGTTTCTGGCACATCCAAATCTTTTCGATGTACTTCCTCAGCTATTTCCAGAATATGATCCTGTCCGAAGCGTCGAAAGGTTTGAGCGACGAGTTCCATGTCATCGCTGAGATGAGATTTTCCTGGATTTTGCGAGTTCTGAGCATATGATTCTGGTGTCCCATGGCGTGCAACGTACGTTCGCACAAGTTCAAGATCGGTATTATCTAATTTCCATGTTTGTTCGTGCCCAAAGGAAATAGCTGCCACTGACCGGAGTACATCTGCGCAAAATATTTCAACAATTTGGCTCTCCTCAGGGCCATTATGAGCGTAATCCAGAAAACTCGCTGCTATCGCATGAGCTGAACTTGCGTGGGCAAGGTCGTAGAGAAAAGCTTGGTTAGCTTCGGGTATTTCTTGTGACCGGAGATGAGATAATCCGGAATCAATAATATCTTTGGCGCTTTTGAGGGCATCCGAAGCTTTCTTATAGTCCACAGTATCCCCTCCAATCACTCGTTATAGTCTTGACAGTTGGTTTCAGTGTAGGTCTTTGGTGGTTCTCCGGCACTCTTGAAGTCTGAATTCAATTCTCAGTTTCGTCCTCTACTTCGAGACTTTTTAGGATTTGCACACAGCCATGTGCAGGATCTACTTCAATGAACGCTCCATCCTCAATTTTATCCAATGCGTTGGAGACACCAATAATTGCGGGGAGATTAAGTTCACGTGACAGGACTGCAGCATGACACATTGCACCACCTTCTACCGTCACCAAACCACCGGCGATAGAAAGCACCATATTATATGCTGGCGAAGTAGTTCTCGTAACAAGAATTTCTCCTGGCTGCAAACGTTCCAATGCTTCATAAGCATTCTCTGCGACTCTGGCAACCTGTTGGTATTTACTCTTACCGATACCTATTCCTAGTAATTCTTCGCTAACAGTTCGTTTATCTTTTTCAATAGGGTCATTCTCAGCGCCCATCCCTAGCTCAGAAAGGATTTTTTGTACGGTACTCACTGCCATCGACAAGTGCTTAGGCAGAGCGCCCACTGGAGGTGATATTTCTACCTTTCCCAATACCGCTGGAGGATGCAACAACTTTTGCTGTAATCTAAGTCGCGCACGTTCCGATAATTCAGTTGAAGTCGGCCCACTCTTGTTGGAAATAAGTTCAGGTAACTCTTCAGTTGTTAATTCAAAGATATGCGTTTCATGTGTAATCCGCCCAGATCGTTTGAGCCGTAATCCTGCTTCAAGCATTCCCAACCGCAGTAAACCACATGGCCATTCGGCGGTAATTGGTCCATTGTCATCACGTAAATCCATAGCCTCACGAGCTTGGGAGAGAAGATCATCAAAATGTTCATGGTCTTCAGCAGGTATCCTGCTATGAATCGAATTTACTTCTATTTCAAATTCATGGGTTCTAGATGGAGTTAATCTCTCACTTGCGAGGATAGTAGCCAGAATCACTTCTGGAGATTCTTCCAAAGTTGGAGTGTCTATGTCATATCCGGCGTAAAGCACTGACCCGTGAAAACGCAGATATGTATCTAATTTTTCTGATATTGAATCTGAAATACCCGCTATTTCGTCTAGCGAGGAAGGTGTGATGCCTGATTCTTTAATTTCTATAGATATTTCATTAAGAGCTTGAAGGGGTTCAGACGTTGATGGGGAAGCTCCAGCAAGTAATGCAAGAAGTTCGTGACTGGGAATACCCCAATCGGAGCCTTCAACGAGGAATCTACCTATAGGCCCTAGGTCGTAACAATGAAGTCGGAAATGCTCATCAAAGGTCTCTCGAAGGTGAGCAATCAGATTTGCCAGATGCATCCCAAGAGCAGCATCATCAAGATCTACCAGATTTATATCTTGGAAATCCAAATTCTTAGCAACCAAGGAAGGCCTACCGTCTTCCTTCCATGCATTAATAACTTCTGAAACTTGCGAATTCTCTAAAAAGCGTTTTGCTGCTTTCTCGCGCCGCCGAAATTCCGGATGTATTCGTGCTACTAACCAAAGAAGGATAAATGGAGGTTGCTTTACTGTCGGACGGTCAGGAGATATTAGAGGTCTCATTCTGCTGTACCAAAATCCATTTACGAATCTGATACTCAACGTGTCAGCAGGAATACCTATATTCGCCCATTCGCGCCGGTAGACCTCCTCTACTGCTGTTCCCACAAGTTCCCGAGCTATTGGAGTGGTTCCACCAGGAAAATGTGATCTATCCAATTGCCAAAATCCGGGGCCCGGTGGATTAAAATCTATTTCTTTCACGAAATTTCTAACTCCTTAACCCGACAGAAAACTCTTCAATCATGGTATGCGAATCTCTTAGTTGTAGCTAGTTTAAGAGAATGAGTCCTGTCCCTCTTTCCGCTGGAGTTCACCTACCGCAAGCAGGTCCGGCAGCTTCTGGAGATTCTATTACTCAGGTAGCGCAACTTGCAGAGAAACTAGGTTTTTCAGATATTTGGGTTAGCGACCACTTGGTCATCCCTTCTAATGCAAAATATCCACCTTCACCTTATATTTTTGAGCCTTTATCAGTGATGGCATGGGCTGCATCCAAAACATCACGCGTTCGAATTGGAACGACTGTTTTAGTTCTACCTATGAGAAACCCAACCGTTGTAGCAAAGTCATTCGCTTCTATAGATCAGTTAAGTGGAGGGCGAGTGATTCTTGGAACTGCTGCCGGATGGCTCAAAGAAGAATTTGCAGCCCTTGGCATCCCATTTGAAGAAAGAGGTCCTCGTACCGATGAAGCGTTAGAAATAATCAGATGCCTGTGGAAAGAAGATCATATTTCAGCTTCTTTCCCTGTTCATGGGGCAGAGTTCGTTGAAATGAGAGCCAAACCCCAACCTGTCAGCCAAATTCCCATTTGGATAGGTGGCCATGCTGATGTCGCTCTCCGAAGAGCAGCTCGAGTAGGTGATGGCTGGCATGGAGCCTTCCTCTCCCCTAGCGAGACATCAAATATAGTTAAAAAACTCCACTCTTACGAACACAAAGATAAATTCGTGATCTCAATGCGAACTAATTGGGATCCGCTTGAAGATGACACTGGAAGAATCTTATCCGAAATCAGTGAATACGTTGAGGGGGGCGTAACGCATTTTGTCCCTGAACCAAGGCAAAGAACTAAAATAGAATACATGCGTTCAGTTGAAATACTTGCTGACCTTTTTAGCCAGTCAGGAATCCCTTTAACAAATAATCAGTAGTTGAAAGTTCCATTATTCTTGATGCTTTTCCCCTTCATCGGAGATCACTTTTTCTCGTGTGGGGACCCTAAGACCCACATACCACACACCGAATATGCCAACAGCTCCAACGAGAAGCCGTGCCCACATCTGATTTATTGCGAATCCAATACTTAATGCCACCGCTGATGACATCATTGCAATAGCGACAAACTTTGATTTTCTTGGCATACCTAAGCCTGATCTATGGTCCTGAACAAATTTTCCTATTCCAGGTAATTGGAGTATCCACTTCTCAAACCGCGGACTTGATTTAGCAAAACACCAAGCTGCCATGATCATAAAAACAGTTGTTGGCACTCCTGGAATCAGAACTCCGATGAAGCCAAGACCCACAAAGAAAAACCCTAAAATTAAAAGAAGATACCGAAGAACACCGGATGCAACTATCTGGTTTTCATTTTCGTCTTGGTCACTCATATTTCTCTACTCAACACTAGTCCTCTAGAAGCGACTTCTGTTAGTAGTAACGGAGTAACTCTTGTAAACTCAGAAGATGGGGGAAAAGTCAACAATAGAAGAACTCATCAGTTTGTCAGGGAAAAGGGCTCTTGTAACTGGAGGCTTCAAAGGAATAGGGAAATCAATTGCGTCCAGACTTTCTGAATCTGGGGCAACGGTTTTGATTGCTGATGCTGATCCAAAAGTTAAGGACGAACCGTCAAGTGACCGTCTTGATTACATTCAATGTGATATCACTGATAGCGAGCAATTAGTTAGAGCTGTTGACATAGCAGCTGGTAATGAAGGACTTGATTTCCTTGTTAATAATGCTGGTATTTTTCCAACAACTGGTCCGATAGAACAAGTAACAGATCAATTTATTAGCAGAATGCTGGACGTGAATGTTCGTGCACAATTTAGCTCATCCCGCGAAGCTTCTAAAAAGATGAATCGGGGTGGAGCGATTGTGAATATATCATCAATAGCTGCTCTTCGAGGTGGAGCGAACATCAGTGCTTACAGTACATCTAAAGCCGCAATCATTGGTTTGACTCAATCATTCGCGCAAGAACTTGGCCCAAAAGGAATCCGAGTGAATGCTATCGCACCTGGAATTATTGATACTCCCGGAGTTCAGGAGCAATTAGAACCACTGAAGGCAGGAGGGCTTGATATTAATGCTGCGATAGCTGCGAATCCTTTGCGTTCAGGTGGAAAGCCGGATTACATTGCTAGAGCAGCATTATTCCTAGTTTCAGATTTATCAGAATTTATAACAGGTCATCTTCTAGTTGTAGATGGTGGCGCAACCGCATAACGAAAGCAAAGAGTATGGAATCAATTACAGTTCAGGCGATAAAAGAAAAGATTCATTACGAAATTTCCCGTACTGAACCACCTGAAGGATTTCCGAAATTCCATGACATTCCTAGGGGACGATATATTTCGGAAGAGTTCTATAATCTTGAACAAGATTTCGTCTTCGGCAATTCATGGGTTATAGCTGGCCGTGAAGATGACGTAATGGAGCCCGGAGATTTCTTCACATTTAAAAAACTCGGAGAGCCTATGCTCATAATCCGCGGTAATGATGGAGGAATTCGTTGCTTCTACAATACGTGCCAACATCGGGGTGCACCTGTGGTTAGAGACGAAAAAGGTTCATCTAAGCGTTTACGCTGCCAGTACCACTCTTGGAGCTACGACATAACTAGTGGAGCTCTGGTGGCAGTTCCAGATGAGCATGATTTTGTGGATCTTGATCGGGCCGAACGATGCTTACCGCAAGTAAGTTGCGAAGTTTTCTCTGGATTTATTTTCATAAATAAAAATCCTAATGCAAAACCATTAATTGATTCTCTTGGGAAGGCTCGTGAGATGCTAGACCCTTTGGATTGCGAATCGTTAAAAGAGGTCTACCGAGAAAGCATGGTCGTACCTTGCAACTGGAAAGTGACCGCCGAAGCTTTCCTTGAGGTCTACCATTTCAAGCACATTCATTCAAACAAAGAAGGTTGGGCCACACTTGACAGTAAAAGGTCCGCCATGGGTCTCTACCGTGGTGGCCATAGTCGAATGATCACTGGTTATTCAGATCAACATGTCGAAAGATCCAATATGGAATCATGGGATGACTGGAAGCCTCTTGATAACGGTGATTTTAAGACTGTTCAATCAACCAATCAGGATTTCCTAAACATGGTTGACTGCACAAGCACAGCTGTGAGCTATTTCCCAAATACGATCATTCCATTAGGGGCATTTGGGTTCCCAATCCTTCTATTCTGGCCAATTGATATTGGAACTACTCTGCTTGAATGGTTCTATTACGCGCCACGAGACTGGGAAGGTGACGAACTTCCATTGCACTGGGAAATCCGATCAAAACAATTTAATCAAATTATGGATGAGGACAAATACAACATGGAACCTATGCAGGAATCTCTTGATTCCCAAGCATTTAAAGGGGTTCCTATCAACTATCAAGAACGAAGGATATGGCATCTACACGAAGAGATAGACAGAATGATAGGCGCTGAGCGGATTCAAAAAGAATTAAGAATGAACCAACTTCTGGAACAATATCTTGAGGACGGAAATGTTTAATTTTCAAGAAATATTTCATATCGGAATACGTGTTCCCGATATTTATCAAGCAATGGAAGAACTGGGAGAGTCACTTGACCTTACATGGGCTGAAGTTGTTGAAACTTCTGGTCAAAGTATTTGGACTCCAGAGGAAGGTCAGCAGAAAATTCCCTTGAAATTTGTTTATTCGTGTGAAGGGCCGCAACATATTGAACTGCTTGAGGGAGCTTCAGGCTCGTTTTGGGATGGGAGTGAGGATTCCGGAGTTCACCATGTCGGAGTTTGGGTTGATAATGTCCAGGAAGAAACCGATCGTCTTATAAATCTGGGCTGGGAACTACTTGCATCAGGAAGGTCCCCTGAAGAGGGTTATGGTGGTATGTCATATCTGGCCCCTCCCAGTGGAACAATAGTTGAACTTGTTACACCGGCGATAAAACCTAGATTTGAGCAATGGTGGGCTGGCGGGTCGCTGGCTAGGTAAAAAGATCGAACAATTCTTGAAAGGCTACTAATTGCCCTCCTCTGGTTGAAGATGGGACAAGAATGGGATTGTCCAAACCGGCGTCATACCACTTTTCTAGTCCTTCTTTAACTTCAGTAGCCGACCCAAAGAGTGTTACGTCACTGAGCCAGTCATCAGTCATTAAACTAGGTAAAGCTTCATAATCTTTTTGAGATATAGCCTCTTCAATGCTTTCCATTTCTTTCTGATATCCGGAAGCTTTCCAGTAATTTCGATAGTTGGGGAGGTTTACATACATCAGGAGCGTCTTACGGTTTACTGCAGCTGCTGCTTCCCGGTCCTCGGAGATACAAGTTGGGATCATACCTCCAACGAAGAAATTATCTGAAATTATTGAATTTTTTCTCATTCTTTCCAACGAACCAGCCAATGCGCTTCTAGCTCCATTAGCAAGAACAACTCCGTCACTTATTTCAGCTCCCAAGCTCATCATTTGGTCTCTCATCGCAGCGAGAATAATGGGGGGTAATTCACCCACCCGCTTAGCGTCTTTGAAGATTTGAACAAAATTTTTCATATCCGATAAAGGTTTACCTGTTGTAAGTGATAGGCGGTCATTCATCGGACCATGACTTACACCGACCCCAAAGCGGAACCTACCGCCGGATATCTCATGGATGAAAGAAGCAGAAGATGCGTAGTCCTGAGGGTGCCTGGTATAGATATTCACTATTGAAGTTCCGAAGGATATTCGGCTCGTTCTCTCGGCGATGCCTTGGCATAAACCCATTGCATCACCAAAGCTTGGACAGTAAATCCCCGAGAAGCCCCTCTCTTCAATTTCAACTGCTAAATCTAAAGTAGTTGTTCGCCGTCCTGGTACCGCAGCGAGCGAAACTGATGGAATTCTATTATTCAATTCGCAACCCAGAGATAGCACGACTGATAACAAGTTGTTGTATCTGCTCGGTTCCTTCGAAAATATCGTGAATCTTCGCATCCCTATGCCATCGTTCAACGGGGTATTCTCTGGTGTATCCATAGCCTCCGAGGATTTGGATAGCTCTTTCAGTTACCCACACCGATACTCGGCCAGCCTTGAGCTTTGCCATTGAGCCTTCAGCATTCTTAAATTCCCCTTGCTTTCCAAGCCAGGCCGCTCTCCAAGCTAACATTCTTGCTGCATCAATTTCAGTTGCCATATCAGCAAGCATGAAAGCTATGCTTTGGTTCTTAATGATTGGTCTTCCAAATGCATAGCGTTCTTTCGCGTATTCTAATGAATACTCATAAGCAGCCCTTGCAACTCCAATAGCTTGCGCAGCTACTGCTGGTCTTGTAGCTTCAAAAGTTTGCATCGCTGCTTGGGCATTTCCTTTTTTGCCCGCTCGAACTCTAGCCAACCGTTCATCAAGTTTTTCTTTACCTCCAAGTAAGCAACTTCCAGAGACTTTCACATCGTCTAAGACAACTTCTGCAGTATGACTTGCACGTATTCCATGTTTTTTATACTTCTGACCTTGGCTTAACCCTTGAGTGTTAGGTGGGATTACGAAACTCGCATGGCCTTTAGACCCAAGATCTGGATCGATTACTGCTACCACTACGTGGATATCTGCAATTCCGCCATTGGTGATCCAAGCTTTAGTTCCATTTAAAGTCCATTCATCTTTCGCTTCGTCGTATTTAGCGGAGAGTCGATAGCCGCCTACGTCTGACCCAGCGTCCGGTTCTGATGCGCAGAAGGCACCAAGTTGAAGATTTTGCGCGTCTCCATAACATTGAGGCACCCATTCAATTATTTGTTCGTTGGTTCCAGAAGCAAAAATCCCTGCGGCTGCAAGTCCTGAACCCATAATTGCCATTCCAATCCCTGCATCCCCCCAAAATAATTCTTCAATCGCTACCGGCATTGTTAAACCTGTTGGGTCATTTGTCATAGCTTCAGCCATAAATTCCCACCCGTAAAGGCCTATTTCAGCAGCCTGCTTAACTATTGGGTAGGGAAATTCTTCTCTCTCATCCCATTCTTCAGCGACTGGTCGAATAACTTCTTCAGAAAACCCATGAACCCAGTTTTGGATCCCAATCTGATCATCATTCAACTCAAGTGAGAATTCAGTCATTTATAAATTACCTCTCTACCCATCAGTTCACCTTCCAAATTATCCTCTTGAAGATGAGATTGAAAGCAGTCCACCATATTACATACGATTGTTTCTTGTCTTCTTGCATCATTCAAGCAGTAAACGGCATTACTATTTCTAAACAATGACTGAAAATCACTCATCTAAGAAATTGGCAAAATCGTATACCCCATCTGAAGCAGAGGAAGCGATTAGTGCATTGTGGTCGCAGGCTAATGCATTTCAGGCAGAACCTCCTTCAAATGGGAAAAAACCGTATTCAATTGTTATCCCCCCACCAAATGTGACTGCAGCATTGCATTTGGGTCACGCGTTAAATAACACCATCCAAGATGTTCTCATTCGATATCACCGAATGGCCGGTTACGCCACTATGTGGATGCCAGGTACCGATCATGCTGGAATAGCGACGCAGGCAGTGGTTGAGAAGCGACTGCTCAATGATGGAACATCAAGGCTAGAAATCGGCAGAGATGCTTTTGTCCAAAGAACTCAAGAGTGGAAGGACGAATACGAAGGGATCATTATTGACCAACTCATCGCTATGGGAGCTTCATGTGATTTTGATCGCACGAGATTCACGATGGATGAGATTTGTGCAAACGCTGTTCGGCATGCCTTCTACATTTTATTTCAGGATGGATTGATCTACCGCGGAAAACGTCTAGTCAACTGGGACCCCGTTTCTATGACTGCTCTAGCTGATGATGAAGTAGAGATGGAAGAAATTGAAGGTTTCATGTGGTACCTGAAATACCCCCTTGATGATGGATCAGGGTATGTAACAGTTGCAACCACTCGTCCGGAAACAATGCTTGGTGATACTGCCGTAGCTGTCAACCCCAACGATTCTATTGCTAGTGATTTAGTGGGGAAAATGGTTCGGTTACCAATCGTAAATCGTCTAATTCCAATCATTGCTGATGACTATGTCATCATGGCTGACCCAGAAAGTGAAGATTCCAAAGCACGTTATGCTTCTGGGTTCTTAAAAGTCACACCAGCACATGATCCTAATGACTGGGATATAGGCCTTCGGCATGATTTACCTGTTATTAATATCATGGGTCCAGATGCTAAAATTTCAAATCATTATGGCTGGGAGGATGTTTCTGAGGAATCTTCTAGGTTCATTGGTTTAACTAGGGAAACAGCCAGAGAGACTGTAGTTGAATGGTTTAATGAAAATAATCTTCTTGAGGAGATTAGGCCTTACACGCATTCGGTTGGCCATTCTTATCGCAGTCATGTCCCTATTGAACCTTGGTTAAGTTCACAATGGTACGTTGCCGTAACTGATGACCGTTTGCGGGGTTCCGCTTTACGAGCTCAAAAAGAGTCTCAAGTTCCTTCTCTTCCGGATGACGTCACAATGAGGTCAGCTTTGAAGGGTGACGGAGATCTATCATTTGCTCCGCCAAGGTATGCTCGGACGTACCATTCTTGGCACGAAGGAATCCGAGATTGGTGCATCTCCCGCCAATTATGGTGGGGGCATCAGATTCCAGTTTGGGTGCGTTTGGTTCCAATGGAGGAAAGCCCTGTCCCATTAAGTACCAATGGTTTAGATGCCGGTATCAATATTAAAAGTGAATGGACCCAGAAGGGCGCTGCTCACATGGTTCGAAAAGTTGGCGATGACATGATTGAAGAAGCTATTTGTGTCCCTCCAGAAAATACGTTAAAGCGAATCAACTTAGAAACACCGATTTCTGAAATTGAACTGATTTCCCAGATTGAAAACGAAGGGTTTACCCGTGACCCTGATGTCCTTGATACATGGTTCTCATCAGCGCTCTGGCCACTTTCGACTATGGGCTGGCCATGGCCGAAAGATTTCCCCGAGACTGAAGGAATTCTTGATTTCTATAACCCGACCTCTGTTCTATCGACAGCGCGGGAGATTATAACCCTATGGGTTAGCCGAATGGTTATGTTCAGCCGCTATTTTCTAGATGGACAACTGCCATTTAAGGATGTTTTTATCCATGCGATGGTCCAGGATGGACACGGTCAGAAGATGTCAAAAAGCCTTGGAAATGGTGTAGATCCTCGCGATATTATATTTAGCCATGGCGCGGATGCTATGCGCTTTACTTTGGTTCAGATGACTACCGATACACAGGATGTCAGAATGCCAGTTGAAATGGTTTGCCCTCACACCGGCACGGCGTTTATTCCAGAATTTATAACTACTCCTGCCGGATATCTAGTTGCTGCGCCTATCCAATCTTCACCTACAGACGCTGCAAAGAAAATGGTAAGCGCTTACGGTTCAGCTTCGGGGTCTGCCGAACCCGATGATCTCATTCCCTTGGCGAGAAATACTTCATCGAAGTTTGATTTAGGGAGGAATTTCGCAAACAAGCTTTGGAATGCGACGCGATTCGCCTTAGGAAGGATCGATACCTCATCTGATACAGAAATTTCTCTAGAGTCTCGTCCATTTGTAGATAAGTGGATCGTTGCTCGCTTAGCTGAAACAATTACGACATTAGAGAGTGCTTTAGCTTCTTACCAGTTTAATATTTTCGCTGACACTCTTTATGATTTCGTTTGGCATGATGTTTGCGATCGTTATTTAGAAGTTATTAAACCAACGATTGATAATGACCCTCAGCAGCAGGCGATTCTCGCAAATATTCTTGATGCTGTGCTGAGAATCATGCATCCCGTTTGCCCATTCGTCACAGAAACTCTCTGGCCTCATGTACGAGAAGCAAAGCGGTCAAACCTAGACGAAGTTGCGCTGCCTGACTCGGAGATTCTTGCTATGGCTGATTGGCCAAAGGTTAGTCTTGACGTTTTGCAATCTGATGAAATATTAGAAACTTTCAAAAGAGTTGATACTTTAGTTGGTCTTCTCAGGTCAGCTCGCGCTGAACAAAAAGTTAAACCAAAACAAATGATCCAACTTCATGTTTCACCATCTGCCCACGACCTCTTAGATTCTACGAATGGTTTCGTAGAAGTTCTTGCTGGGATTGAAGATGTCAATATTCTTAATGAGACTGGTGCCCTGCAATCAACTCTTTTAACGTTTGAAGGTGAAGAGATACAGATTTCTGGGCTTGTAAATGAAGTTGATCTTGAGGCTCAGAAAAATCGGTTAACTAAGTTGGTTGAAGATAAGCGTAAACAAGTTGCAGGATTTCAGAATCGACTTGAGAATCCAGGTTATTTACAAAATGCTAAACCTGAAGTCATTGCCGAAACAAGAAAGATGCTTCAAGAGGCTGAGGCCGATCTGCTAGCAGCAGAGAGTTCATTAACGAACTTAGATTAAACCAACTGCAAATTAGGTTCTACTTCTCTTGATTGATCCAAACTGTCCTTTGCGGGAATGGCATCTGTATTCCTTCGGAATCAAAAGCTTCCTTGATACGAATCCGTAGCTCTCGAGCTACTGCCCATTGCTCAGATGGGTCTGTTTTCGCGACCAACCGGAGTGTGATCCCATCAATTCCAAGGTTCTGAACCCCAACAACCTGTGGTTCCTCTATTATGTCGCCATCTGTAAATGACTCATCTTCCCAGAGTCCCACAGCTACGCGTTTCATAACATCTTGTGCATGTCGTAAGTCAGTGTCGTACGCTACATCAATATCTAAAACTGCTCGAGACCACACTTGGGATCTGTTTCCAACTCGCGCTATTTCTCCATTGGGGATATACCAAACACTTCCATTTGTGTCTCTGAGAATTGTTGTGCGCAACGTCATGCGTTCAACAGTCCCCGAGGCAATCCCTACATCTACTGAATCTCCTACCCCGTATTGGTCTTCAACAAGCATAAACATGCCTGAAAGGAAATCTTTTACAATTGATTGCGCTCCGAATCCGACAGCCACGCCTACTATTCCTGCGCCTGCAATGAGTGGACCCAGATTAACGCCTATCTCCCCGAGTGCCATTAGCACTACGACTGTCCAGATCGCAAGATTTGCGATACTAGATAGGACTGAAGTCAAAGTTTCCGTTCTTGCCTTTGTCCTTAATTCTGCCTGTTCATCTCGAAGCACTTTCCCAGCTTTAACTTTCCCCTTAATTTTTTGGAGTTGTGCTAACGCTCTACTTTGGCGTTCATCTGTTAAACGCTCTCCGAAATGGGTAATGGTTTTACGCATTAAACGGGAAGCAATAAAACCTGCTAGCAAAACAATGATAATTGTTAGAGGTTTGTCCACAGCCCACCCGATAATTGATGAAAGAGTCTTATTCCCTGATGCGTCAAAGACCCATTCACAAATCTGTCCAGGATCATTCCCACAGGCATCAACTAGTTCATTATTTCCAGACTGGTATGCGAATAATTCTCTGATCATGCAAAAAGGGTAGAGAGTTAACGAGGTGAGCTAGGTGATGGTGTGAAAAAAAATTATTACTGTTCTGCGTTTCAAGCCAATTTCTCACTTCTGACAGATTTTGATATAATATTTATGGGAATTTCATAGATATAAGGAGATAAAAATGACTAACTTGCGAATTGGCCAAGTCGCTTCCCTTCTAGCATTAAGTGTTGATACCGTGCGCACATGGATCGATGAAGGAAGGATTCCTGCCACGAGAACCGATGGAGGTCATCGAACGATACGAGGAATTGATTTAGCGCATTTCCTTCGCGAGTCCCATCAAGAGACCCCCGATGAAAACACCCACCTATCAGCAAGAAATCGTTTCATTGGGCTAGTAACGAAAGTGACCAAAGATGGGGTCATGGCCCAAATCGAGATTCAAGCAGGTGGCCACCGCTTCGTATCTCTGATTTCAGCAGAAGCTACAGAATCTATGGGGCTTGAGCCTGGAGTCATTGCCGCCGCCGTTGTGAAATCAACAAACGTAGTAATAGAACTGCCGTAGTTAAGACTCAATGACCACTTCCCAAAACTTCCGTGGCATTTTACGCCTTAACGCTTTTCTAGCAGTTTTTTCCTTCCTGAGCCTTTCATGTGGCCTGTCTCAGAACTCATTGCATGTAATGGCTGCCTCTTCACTAACAGAAGCCTTTGAAGAGATAGCTGAAGAATTTAAGAAGGAAACACAGGTTGAAATTTCATTAACAATTGCAGGAAGCGCTTCCCTTGCATCCCAAATAGAGGATGGGGCCAAAGTTGATGTCGTAGCTGTAGCAGATGAAGAAACTATGAAACGAATTAATTCAACAAAGAGGGTTGAAGAGGGAAGCCTAAAAATCTTTGCCACTAATTACCTTGTATTAGCCACCCCCCTAGGGAACCCCGGATCAATAGAAAGCCTCCAAGACCTCAAAGGGAGAATATCCGCAATTTGCTCACCACAGGTCCCTTGCGGAAAATTATCTTTGAAACTCGCAATCCAAGAAAACATAGACTTAAACCCGTCATCTTTGGAACCAAACGTCAGATCTGTAAGAACAAAAATTGAATTGGGGGAAGTCGACGCTGGACTCATTTACATAACCGACGTCAATGCGAAAATTAATTACATCACTATTGACCGGTCAGAGCAAATTGCAACGAATTACCCCATTGCATCCATCCAGGGCGGAAAAATAGAATCAACAGATTTTATAGAGTTTGTGCTTTCTCCGGCCGGACAAAAGATCTTAGAGAAGTATAGGTTTGGCGCTCCATCATGACGGTAAAAATTTCTAAGTCAATTCCTCCCCTTCTTTGGATTGGCGCATTCATTGCTTCCATTTTTCTCATTGTGCCTTTCATCGGATTATCACAAAGAACTCCATGGTCTACGTTCTTTCAAATCGTAACCGAGGAGGCAGTCTTCCAATCCATCACATTGTCGCTAGTCGTTGCCACATCTGCAACAGCTATTTGCTTCTTGCTTGGACTACCTCTGGGGTGGGTTTTGGCAAGGAGTCACGTAAAAGGTTTGAAAGTCATAAGGGCAATAGTCCTGCTACCAATGGTTCTACCTCCGGTTGCTGGTGGAACGGCTTTATTGTTTGCGTTAGGAAGAAAAGGTTTTATCGGTGAAAAACTAGATAGCTGGTTTGGCTTAACACTGCCGTTTACTACCGCCGGAGCAATCATTGCCGCAACATTCGTTTCTCTTCCCTTTTTCGTATTAGCAATTGAAACAGCAGCTTCTCAGCTTGACACACATTTTGAAGAAAGCTCACTAAGCCTTGGGGCAGGTCCAACACGAACTTTCTTTACCGCATCTCTTCCAATGATAAAGCCAGCGATCTTTGCAGGCATAGCCCTTTCCTGGGCTCGGGCTCTAGGTGAGTTCGGAGCAACAATCACATTTGCAGGCGACAATCCTGAACGAACCCGAACGCTCCCATTGCAACTTTTCGTAGCACTGGAAACCAACCCTGAACGTGCAATGGTCCTCGGAATGCTCATGGTTATTATTTCCCTATCTGTACTAGTCGCTCTTCGCGGGAAATGGATCTCAACACAATGAGCACAATACAGCTTTCGGGGTCAACCAATCTAGAAGAAAAATCTTTTGAATTCTGCATTGACATAGATTCCAATAGAAGCGTCTCCATAATTGGTCCTAACGGAGCTGGGAAATCTACCTTCCTAAGAGTCATCGGAGGTCACCAACCGTTACGAAACGGATCTCTAATGATCAATGATGTTCTAATGGATGCCCCCACTGACAGAATTTTTATCCCACCCCACAGAAGGCCTGTCGTCTTGCAACACCAAAACGGAGGCGTATTCCCTCACCTCTCCGTCCAAGATAATATTGCTTTCCCCTTCCGGTCACGTAACTGCTCCAAAAGGAAAGCTCGAACCCATATCTCTGACATTCTTGAAGAATTTGACCTAAAGACTATTCGAACACGGTTTCCTGATTCACTTTCCGGAGGGCAAAGATCTCGAGTGGCCCTTGCGCGATCCGTAGCTAGCAATCCGGATTTTCTTTTACTTGATGAGCCTTGCGCTTCCCTTGACGTTGAAGCAACAGCAGAAATGCATCAACTCCTATGTGGCCTGGAAACGACATTGCTTATAGCTACACATGACCCAGTTGAAACTATGAAGTTAACTAATTTCATAATCGCTATTGATCAAGGAAAAATAATCCAACAGGGAAGCATTAACGAACTAACCTCCAACCCAGCGACACCGTGGATAACTAAATTCCTTGACTTGAATCTGGTCTCAGGAAAAGCAGACGGTTACGGTGTGCAACTCAGCGATGGTGGGCATTTGAACTTATCTAGAAAACATTTTGGCTCTGTCCAAATCAGCTTCCCTAGCTCTGCTATTGCGGTCCACACCGAGCAACCAACTGGTTCCCCTAGAAATAGGTGGAAAGCTACAGTTACAAGTCTCAACACCGATGGCGATTTAGTCAGGGTCGGCCTTAGCGGTCCATTTTTTTCCCGTGCAACGATTACGAACACCTCGTTTAAGGAATTGGGTATTGAATTAGGAAGCCACTGCTGGGCCTCGATAAAGGCAACCGAGTTAATGGTGCTTCCATCTATGGATTCTGATAAAAAGTGAATATGAATAAATTTGCTACCGCAGATCTCCTTGATGATTTCCCTGAAGCTGAAGTTCTACCATTGAGGTTTTTATCATATGGGAGCCAACCAAATTTTTATGGTGAAGCAGTCACTGTAATAGCCCCGGAAGATAACTCACTTGTTCGCCAAACGTTAGAGACCGAAGGTAACGGGAAAGTCTTAGTCGTTGATGGCGAAGGGTCCCTCAATTGCGCGTTGCTTGGAGATCGCCTCGCTGATCTAGCGATAGAGAACAATTGGCATGGCGTAATCATCAATGGCTGCATAAGAGATTCAGCTGTAATTAAAGATATGCCGATTGGAATAAAGGCGATAGGAACTAATCCACGAAAGAGCATAAAGCGCGGGTTAGGAGAAGTTGGCACGAGAATTCAAATTGCTGGCATCCAGTTAGAAACCGGATCGTGGGTCTATGCAGACAGCGATGGCGTTATCATCGCAAAGAAAAATCTCCTCACATAATTCCTTGATTTCGAAAAAATTTCCAACAACTATTGACACGGGTGTAGTTACACGGCTGTAATTAGGTTCCAGCGGTTTTTCAAAGAAGAAAAGCCTTGGGGACTCAAAGACACAAAACCTTCACAGCTAGGAATGCGTGTTCTTTGAAAATAGAACCAGTTCAAGCTGGTTTGCTAGTTGGGGACATTTGAGGAGAGAAACGATGGCATTATCTGAACCATCTATAAAAAAAGAAAACGAAAACGAAAGATCAGAAGCAGACCAGCCCAGTGAGGTTGAGAACAGTAACGTTCAACCCATAACCGAAGTATCCGGAGACAACGACCCGACCTCTTCGCAGAGCCAGGAAAGCAACACTGTTCTTCCCCAGAGCACAGGAATGCGTGTTCGGAAAAGGAATGGGGACCTCGAACAAGTAGATGTAAACAAAATAGTTAACGCAGTGGCCCGATGTGCAGAAGGGCTAAAAGGGGTAGACCCTATGCGTGTAGCGACGAGAACTATATCAGCACTCGCAGATGGATCTACCACACGTGAGCTTGATGAGCTTTCGATAAGAACAGCAGCTGGGTTAATCGTTGAAGAGCCTCGATACTCTCGGCTAGCGGGACGATTGTTAGCTACGTACATTGATAAAGAAGTGCGAAATCAAAACATACCCTGGTTCACAGAATCAGTTACGAGAGGGCACCAACTAGGAGTAATCGGTGATGGCGCTTTAAATTTTGTCCTAGAGAACGCTTCCACATTAAATGCGGCCATCAACTCTGACAGAGACAGAAACTTTGAATTTTTTGGTCTCCGCACCGTTTATGATAGATACCTTCTCCGCCATCCGGAAACACGAGAAGTCATAGAAACCCCTCAGTATTTTTTCCTCAGAGTAGCTTGTGGACTCTCACAAAACGTTGACGAAGCTGTTGCTTTCTATGATTTAATGTCATCTCTGGCCTATCTCCCCTCAAGCCCAACTCTTTTCAACTCTGGAACAACCCACCAGCAACTCTCAAGTTGCTACCTGCTTGACTCCCCTGAAGACTCATTAGAGGGAATTTACAAGCGCTATACCGATATCGCCCAACTCTCGAAGTTCGCAGGAGGAATTGGCGTAGCCTGGCATCGCATCAGAAGCAAAGGAAGCCTAATCAAAGGAACTAACGGCCTTTCCAATGGCATCGTCCCTTGGCTCAAAACCCTTGACAGTTCCGTAGCTGCAGTAAACCAAGGAGGTCGTCGCAAAGGTGCTGCTTGTATCTACCTTGAGACCTGGCATGACGACGTAGAAGAATTCCTTGAATTAAAACAAAACACAGGTGACCATGCACGACGCACTCACAATTTAAATATTGCAAATTGGGTGCCAGATTTGTTCATGGAACGAGTTGAAAATAACTGGAAATGGAGTTTATTTGACCCGAAAACAGTCCCCCACCTAACAGACCTTTTCGGAGAGGAATTTGAAAAAGCATACATAGAAGCAGAAGAAGCAGAATTGTACGAACGTCAAATCGACGCTCGTGATCTTTATTCAAAAATGATGAGAACTCTCGCAGAGACTGGGAACGGTTGGATGACTTTTAAAGACTCGTCTAATCTCAAATGCAACCAAACTTCAAATCTGAGAAAAGACAACGAGAAAAACGGGGAAACACGCGTTGTCCACCTATCGAATTTATGTACTGAAATAATTGAGGTAACCAACCAGTCCGAAACAGCCGTCTGCAATCTAGGATCCCTGAATCTTGGGTCTTTCATCACTGAAGAAGATACCCCTACTTTCAATTTTGAAGCGCTTGGAAAGACAGTAAGACAAGTAGTTCCTTTCTTAGACCGAGTAATTGATATCAATTTCTACCCAATCAATGAAGCCGATAACTCAAATAATCAGTGGCGACCTGTGGGACTAGGAATGATGGGACTTCAAGACGTCTTCTTCAAGATGCAAATCCCATTTGATTCAGAAGAAGCAAGAACAATTTCTTCAAGAATAAGTGAAGAAATCTACTATAACGCTCTTTGGGCATCCACCGAACTAGCAGAACTAAATGGCCCCCATGAAACGTACGATCAAACAAGAGCAGCCCAGGGTGATCTTCAATTTGACCTTTGGGACGTGAATCCTTCTGATACAGAAAGATGGAAAGAGCTCCGCACTAGAATTTCTGAACATGGTTTAAGAAACTCCTTAATGATCGCTATTGCTCCCACTGCAACCATTGCTTCAATAGCTGGCTGTTACGAATGCATTGAACCGCAGGTATCAAATCTCTTCAAACGTGAAACTCTCTCAGGCGAATTCATGCAGATAAATAGATACTTAGTTAAAGAACTTCAGGAAAGAGACCTTTGGGACGAAGAAATGCGAACCGAATTAATTCGGAATGAAGGGTCGGTGCAGGATGTAGACCGTATTCCGGAGGATCTAAAGGAAATCTACCGAACCGCTTGGGAACTCCCTATGAAGTCTCTAATTGAAATGGCAGCAGACCGAGGTGCTTACATTGACCAAAGCCAATCCTTAAACCTCTTTATGGAGTCTCCAAACATAGGAAAGCTCAGTTCAATGTACATGTACGCTTGGAAGCAAGGACTTAAGACCACCTATTATTTACGGTCACGACCTGCAACA
>Ga0208764_10000828_pt1 | contig 20034 bp, 19 predicted proteins | sample ETNtaG_18_FD_185762 | JGI IMG/M metagenome (GOLD analysis project Ga0208764, IMG submission 185762) | Marine microbial and viral communities from oxygen minimum zone, Eastern Pacific Ocean - ETNP201302SV91 (SPAdes) (version 2) | ecosystem: Environmental > Aquatic > Marine > Oceanic ... | reverse complement strand
CTCTAGACTTTATTCCTATAAATCTATTTTCAACTAAATCGACTCTTCCAATTCCATTTTTACCCGCAATATAATTTAATTTGTTCAGTAATTTTGAAGGAGATAATTTTTTACCATTCAATGATATTGGATTACTATTTTTAAAACTTATAGTTACTTTAGTTGATTTATTTGGAGATTTTTCAGGAGAGTTTGTTCTTTGGAAGATAAATTCTGGTGCAGCATTTTTTGGATTTTCTAAAATTTTTCCTTCAGTTGAGGTATGAAATAAATTATCATCAACTGAAAATGGTGAAGATCCTTTGCTATCTTTAGGAATTATTATTTTATGCTTTTTTGCATATTTTATCAGATCTGATCTAGAATTAAGTTTCCAAATTCTCCAAGGCGCAATGATTTTAATTTTAGGACCAAAATAATGATAACCTAATTCAAATCTTACTTGATCATTACCCTTTCCTGTTGATCCATGAGATACTGCGTAGGCTTTATATTTTTTTGCAATTCTTATTTGATCTTTAGCGATCAATGGTCTCGCAATAGAAGTTCCAAGTAAATAAAATCCTTCATAAGTAGCGTGTCCTCGTATCATAGGAAAAATATATTCTTTTACAAATACATCCTTTAAATCTTTTATAATTATTTTTTTTACACCAAGATTTTTTGCATTTTTTAAAATTTTTTTCTTATCTATTTTTTGTCCAATATCAGCCGTGTAAGCAATTATTTCTGCATTATAATTTTCTTGTAACCATTTTAAAATTATAGAAGTATCTAGCCCACCAGAATAGGCGAGCACAATTTTTTTTTTAAATTTCATCTAAGATAAAATATCAAGTACAATTTTTTTTTGCAGATTTGTATGCCTTAGTAAAACCCATAAGAGAGTAGTGATCTATAGTTTGAGATCCTGATTTATTGTAACCTACAATCATTATTCTAGTTCCTTTTTTCATAGCTTTTATCATTTTTTTTTCTATTTTATTATTAGCTATCCATGCAAAATTTTCTTGAAAAATATCAAATTTAAATTTTGATTTTCCAGATTTAGCTATAGTTGAATTTTGTTTATTATATTCATATCCAGAAGTAGTACTTATTTCATCGTTTATTTTATTGTACGGTCTAAAGCTTATAAATAGTCTTGCTTCCCTACCATTTTTTTTTGGAGACTGTAGTACTGGTTTTGATTGAGCAAAACAAACCTTTTCATTTTCATTTGTTAAAACTATAGCTTCCCAATCTTTAAATTTACCTACTGATTTAATTTCTTCAGATTGTACAAAAATTGTACTTAGAAAAAAAAGTAGAAATGATTTTAATATTAATTTATTAATTATGGACATGGATTTGGATATATTTTGTGTATTTCATTAATTTTTTTTATTATATTTTGATCTAACTGAACATTTACACTTTCTACATTAGTTTTCAACTGTTCCATTGTTGTTGCTCCAATAATAACTGATGTTACAAATTCTTGTATCTCACAAAATTTCAATGACATTTGTGCAAAATCTAAATTATTTTCTATAGCAATATTATAATAAAACTCAATTATATTGGCAGCTGATTTAGTTTTATATCGTGGAAAGTGATCTCCAAATAACTTCATTCTTGAACCTTCGGGCATTTTATTATTTCTATATTTCCCTGAAAGATATCCAAAGGCTAGAGGAGAATATGCTAGTAAACCGCTTTTCTCTCTAATTGAGGTTTCTGCTAAGCCAACTTCATAAGTTCGATTTATAAGATTATAAGGATTTTGCACTGACATCATTTTTGGAAGTTTTTTTAATTTACTTAATTCAATAAATTTTGATAGGCCCCAAGCAGTTTCATTTGATAGTCCAATATATCTAATTTTTCCAGTTTTAATAATTTCATTTAATGAATTTAATATTTCTTCAAAATCATTCCATTGATTATCATCTTTGTGTTCATAGCCTAGTTTTCCAAAATAATTTGTTTTTCTTTCAGGCCAATGTAATTGATATAAATCGATATAATCAGTTTTAAGTCTCTCAAGACTTTTATTTACTGCTTCATTAAGGTTTTTTTTGTCATACTGATTTCCTCCACCTCTTATCCAACTTAGCCCTGGACCTGATATTTTAGTTGCAAGAATTACTTTTGATCTTTTTTTTGTTTTGTTAAACCAATTACCAATTACTTCTTCTGTTTTCCCATATGTATTTTTTTTTGGAGGAATTGCATAAAGTTCTGCGGTATCAAAAAAATTAATTCCCTGGTCTAATGCATAGTCCATTTGTTCAAAACCTTCTTCCTGAGTGTTTTGTTCTCCCCAAGTCATAGTTCCTAAACAAATAGTACTAACATTTAGATTAGTATTGCCTAATTTTCTATAATTCATTGAATATTAATTATTTTTTTTAGTTTTTTATGATATCTTGAATAAATAGTAAAAGGCTATTATATATAAATAAAATGGAATTCAATAAGCAGAATATATTAAACAAAGTTAGAGAATCTACGCAATCAACTGTAGTTATGGATGAAGGCTTAAGAGCCTACATGTTAAAAGTATATAATTACATGGCAACAGGAGTGTTGCTTACGGGAATTATAGCTCTTATTTCTTTTAAAATGTCAGTAGTAACTGACGCAAATGGAGCAATAGCTGGATTTACAAGTTTTGGAAACGCATTATTCTTTTCAGGGTTAAAGTGGATCGTAATGTTGGCGCCCTTAGGAATAGTTTTTTACATGAGTTTTGGGATAAATAAAATGAGTGCTGCTAAAGCACAAACTGTATTCTGGGTATTTGCAGCTTTAATGGGTTTATCTTTATCATGGATATTATTGGTTTACACAGGTGTAAGTGTTGCAAGAGTATTTTTTATAACTTCTGCAACTTTTGGTGCAATGAGCATTTATGGATATACAACTAAAAGAGACCTAACAAAGTTAGGATCATTCTTAATGATGGGTTTAATAGGAATAATTATTGCATCTTTAGTTAATATATTTCTGAAATCATCAATGATGTATTTTGTGATTTCAATTTTAGGAGTTTTAATTTTTGTTGGTTTAACTGCTTACGATACACAAAAAATTAAGAATATGTACGCCGCTTCAGATTCAGGTGAGTTAATGGGTAAAAAAGCAGTTATGGGAGCTTTAACTCTTTATCTAGACTTTATAAATTTATTTATAATGTTGCTAAGACTTTTTGGTCAAAGAAGATAATTTTACAATTTTTTCCAATTAATATTTTTTATTAAGCTTTTTAGATCACTAGAATTTTTTAATATTTTTCCATTAGAATCTGTAATTAAATATTTTAAACTTTTACTATTTGGTTTAAAATTTTTGCATATTTTATACATTGCATTTTCTGCAGCATTTCTGAAAACACTAAAACCTACTTGTTTACTTGATATATTTAATCCATAATCTTTCCAAGATCCTTGCGAAACCATTTTTGCATATAAATCTAATATAACTTTTAATTCTTCTTTTTCAAAAAAATGTTTATTTTCATTTTCTAAAAAAACATTGTTAATAACTAATTTTAAGTTTTTATTCATTTAATTTATGTTTTTTGATAATTGAAATTTGAAATGCTGTAAAAATAAATGTTAGGGGCAATATTCCCCAAACTTTAAAGTTAACCCAAAATTCTTCAGATTGAGTACGCCAAATAAATTCATTTAGGATTGCTAAACTAAAAAAGAAATACATCCATCTATAGTTTAAAATTTTCCAACCCTCATCGCTCAATTGTATAGATTTGCCAAGCATTTTTTTCAAAATTGGTTCTTTTGTAAAAAATTTTCCAAACAATAATGCTAGAGCGAATAAAATATTTATAATTGTTGGTTTAACATATATGAAAACAGGATTGTCAAAATATATTGTGAGACCTCCAAATAAAGTAATTAATATTCCTCCAAGCAAGGGCACCATAGGAATTTTTTTTTCTAATATCCAAACAACTATTAAAGCAATTAAAGTTGCAACTATGAATGGAGGAATTGCTACTTTTAAATTTTTGTCATTGTTATAATAAAAACTTAAAAAAACTAAAAGTGGCCCAAAATCAGTGATAAATTTAATTAATGATTTATTCACTCAAACATATTAACAGATTAAATATACAATTAAATTTTTTTATTGATTTTTTATATTAAATACACATATTATTAAGTTGTGAGCATTCAAAAAGCAAAATTTTCAATAGGAGATATTGTAAGACATAAGCACTTTGACTTTAGAGGTGTAATTTATGATGTTGATTTTGAATTTAGTAATTCTGAAGAATGGTATCAGTCAATCCCAAAAAAAGTTAGACCAAGGAAGAATCAACCATTCTACCATTTGTTGGCAGAAAATGAAGATGTTACGTATGAAGCTTATGTTTCAGAACAAAATCTTTTGAATGATGACTCAGAAGAGCCAGTTAAACACCCTCTAATAAATGAAATTTTTTCTGGTAAAAAAGGTTCTGGTTATTTTAAACCATCGAATTAATATCAAAGCCTTGATTTAAACACAATTATCTCAAAACTTAGACATATCTAACTTATAAATTTATATTATTCTGATCAAGGATACTAATGTTTCCCATATATCTCCCTCAAAAGTGTTCTTGATCGGAATTACTTCCAAATAAAAATTCAATATTTAGCAAATTATTATATATATTTTAGCTATGTTAAAAAATATTGAACCAATAAAAATATATTCGGTAACTTCGAAAGCACCAAAATACGTTTTTTTTATTTTTATATTGATATTAAGTATTGGTTTAATCGAGGCATTAATACTATCACCTGAAGATTATGTTCAAAGTGATTCAGTTAGAATAATGTATGTTCATGTACCTTCCGCATGGCTATCACTTGGAGTATTTTCATTAATTGGAATATTATCATTCATTATTTTAGTTTTTAAAAACAAGAATGTGTCATTAATAACAAAAAGTTTAGCACCCTCTGGTTTTTTATTTTGTATTATTGCATTGGTTACCGGATCAATTTGGGGAAAACCTACTTGGGGTACTTGGTGGGCTTGGGATACAAGAATTATTTCAATGTTAATTTTAGGATTATTCTATTTGATGTACATAATAGCTTGGAGAATTTATGAAAATAAAGATCAAGTAAATAACATAACATCAATAATTGCAATTATTGGGTTAATAAACTTGCCTATAATTAAATTTTCTGTAGAGTGGTGGAATACTCTTCATCAGCCCGCTTCTGTAAACCTATTATCTGGATCCTCTATACATCCCTCAATGCTTATACCGTTGGGTATAATGACTGCGGCATTTGCTCTTTTCTCAATTTTGATATTTTTGATGAAATATAATACAGAACTGATAAAGATAAAAAATAAAGGTCTTAATAGATTATGATAAATGATATTATTTATATGAGTGGATATGGAATGTATGTTTGGTCAGCATTCTCTTTTACTTTGTTAAGTTTTGCAGCTTTATATACAATTATAAAAACACAAATGGTTAAAGAAGAATTAAAATTTAAATTAAAATTTAAAAACTTGACTTCTGAAAAAGTTAATTCTTCTAAAGATCAAAAAATATATAGAGAAATATTAACAAACAGCTCTATTTCAAATATTTAACTTCGATTCACATGGTTGGTAAGAAAGTTAAACTAAGAGTAATTTTTTTATCTATATTTCTTGCAACAATAATTTTATCTATAATATTAATTCTTAAATCTTTAGAAGATGAAATAGTTTACTTTATTTCTCCTACAGAAATTAAAAGTTTAGTTGAACTAAATAAAAAAAAAATTAGAGTTGGTGGAATGGTTAAAGAAGGCTCAGTAAAAGCTAATTCAGACAGTATTAATTTTATAATAACAGATTATAAAAATGAAATAATGGTAAGTTATAGTGGAGCTATACCAAATCTTTTTGCTGAAGGAAAAGGAGTAGTTGCCGAAGGTATTTTAAAAGATCGAAATTTTTTAATTTCAAAAAAAATATTAGCAAAACATGATGAAAATTATATTCCTCCAGAAGTCAAAGAAGCATTGGGGGCAAAGTAAGTGTTGATAAGTCAGATTGGTAACTATTCTTTAATACTTGGATTAATCTTATCTATTTATTTAATTATTTATTTATTTTTAGGCATTTATGGATTTACTAAAAATAATTTAAACAATATTTATTCTATTTTATTTTTACAACTATTTTCAGTTTTGATTAGTTTTTTTTCCTTAATCTATTCTTTCGTTGTATCAGATTTTACAAATGAAACTGTTTATAATAACTCACATACTACTAAACCACTTTTTTACAAAATATCTGGAACCTGGGGAAATCATGAGGGCAGCCTGTTACTTTGGTTGTTAGTTTTAACACTATTTATTTTTTTATTTCTAATCTATTCGAAAAAACAACCTAAAAATTATAGATTGAACACAATAGTATTCCAACAAATAATAATTTCAGGTTTTTTTCTGTTTGTTTTGTTTACATCAAATCCTTTTAATTATTTATTTCCAAAACCGACTGAAGGTTTAGGATTAAACCCAATATTACAAGATCCTGCTTTAGCTATACATCCCCCAATTTTGTATTTAGGTTATGTAGGATCATCAATAATTTTTTCTGCATCGCTGTCAGCCTTAGTTTCGAAAAATATTAATAGCAGTTGGGCACATCATATTAAAAAATGGGTTTTGTTAAGTTGGATATTTTTGACTTTTGGAATTATGTTAGGTTCTATTTGGGCATATTATGAACTTGGATGGGGAGGATTTTGGTTTTGGGATCCTGTAGAAAATGTTTCACTTATGCCTTGGTTTTGTCTAACGGCACTACTGCACTCTATTTCAGTTCTTGAAAAAAGATTAATTTTAAAATCTTGGACTTTAATTTTATCTATAGCAACATTCTCATTAAGTATGAGTGGTACATTTTTAGTAAGATCAGGAATATTAAACTCGGTACATACTTTTGCTAACGATCCAGAGCGTGGTGTATTTATTTTAATATTTTTATTTATATTAATTTTAATTTCTATTTTAATTTTTTTCTTTTTTGAAACAGATGAAAAGATTTTAGAAAATAAAATATACTGGTTAAGTAAAGAAACTTTTATTTTAATAAACAACTGGTTTATGGTTTTTTTTCTTTCGGTGGTTTTAATAGGCACAACATATCCTATTTTTTTAGAAGTTTTGACAAGCGACAAAATATCTGTTGGACCACCATTTTATCAAAAATTATTAATACCATTTTTGATACCTTTTCTATTTTTTATGGCAGTTGGACCAAATTTAAAATGGATAAAAAATGATTTTAAAAAAATAAATATAAAAAAATTTTTCCTTTTAATATTTATTTGTTTTATTGCTTCTTTATTTACTGAAAAGTTAAATATTAATAATTTATTTATTATAATTCTTATATTTTCTTCTTTCTATTTATTTGTTAGCTCTCTAAGTGATTTAATTTATAAAAAAAAAAATTTTTCTCAAAATATTTCTCACTTTGCTTTTAGTATTTTAATTTTAAGTATTATATTTAATGGAATTCTATCAAAAGAATTTTCAGGAAACATGAGAGTTGGAGATGAAATAGATTTTAATAGTAATATAATAGAATTTCAAAAAATTGAAACTTTTGATAAAGAAAATTACAAATCAATTATTGGAACTTTTAAAATTGAAGACAGAAAAAAGAAAATTATTTTATTAAAACCAGAGATAAGAGTTTACAACCAGCCCAATATTTTAACAAGTGAAGCAGATATAAAAACAAGTTTTTATGAAGACAAGTTTCTAGTATTTAGTATTTTAAATCAAGATAATATATTTAATGTTAGATATCAGGTAAAGCCATTTATGATATGGATATGGATTTCAACTTTTCTATTAATATTTGGTGGATTAATTAGATTTACAAAAATTAAATGAAAAAAAAAATATATTATTTTGTTTTACTTTTGATAACTGTTTTTGTCTTTCTTTTATTATATAAAGCAATTTTTCAAAATAATTCTTATGTACCATCGTCGAAAATAAATAAAAAAATAAATGAATTCTCTGCTCGTAGCTTATTTCTAGATAATGAAATTAATATTAAAGATTTAATTTCGCAAAAAAAAATTACAATAATAAATATTTGGGCTTCTTGGTGTGCACCGTGTAGAAATGAACATGAATATTTAATGAAATTAAAAGAACATCCAAATATTATTTTAATTGGTTTAAATTATAAAGATAAACCATCTAAAGCTAAACTTTTTGTAAAGGATTTTGGTAATCCTTTTTCAACAATTTTAAAAGATCCCAAGGGAATTATTTCTATAGATATTGGCGCTTATGGGGTTCCAGAAACTTATATTTTAGATAATGATTTAAATTTAAAGAAGAAATTTATTGGAGAATTAACTTTTAAAAATTTTGAAGAAATAATTGAAATAGCAAACAGATGAAACTTAAAAAATATTTAATTATTATTTTAATTTTTTTCTTCCAAAGCAATTTGCTAGCTAATAATAATTCTTTATTAATTGATAAAATTTCAAAAAATCTTAGGTGTCTTATTTGCCAAGGTCAATCAGTTTATGATTCCCAATCAGATTTTGCTAATAGTGTTAAGTTTTTGATTAATAAAAAAATTGAAGAAGGAAACTCTGAAGATGAGATATACGATTATTTAATAAACAAGTATGGACAGTGGATTGTTTATGATCCTGAAATCAATAAAAAAACAGTTTTTTTATGGTTATTTCCTGTAATTTTATTTGTTTTTGGAGGCCTACTAATAATTAGAAAAGTGTTTATAAATTAACTTATATTAAATAAATTAACATTAATAAATTTAAGCATGAGAAGAATAAATATTTTTTTTACATTTTTGACTTTTTTTATTTTTATATTGCCAGTTTTAGGTGATGAAGAAATTAATAAAAAAAGTTTTAATGAGCATGAATTTAATGTTTATTCTGGAATGTTTGATTTTAGTGATGATGGACAAAGGGCAGCTTTAATAGGGTTTCAACATCAGAATGAAATGTTACAAAGAGATAGTTTTTTAGGAACATTGTCACCAGTCACAGGATTTATTTTAACAGAAAATAATGCAAGCTATTTTTATACCGGAGTTCAAACTCAATACAATATAGGTAAAATTAATGTTATTCCGAGTTTTACCCCTGGTATTTATAATGAGGGAGATGGCAAAGATTTAGGACATGCTTTAGAATTTAAAAGTGAAGTACAGTTATCTTTTGACTTCTTAACTAACAGTGAACTAGGATTTTCATACAATCATATTTCCAATGCAAGTTTAGGAGATAAAAATCCTGGAGCTAACAGTTATATGTTTAATTATATTAAACAATTTTAATATTTAATGAAATTGTTAGATTGTCATAATTTTGATGATTTTAAAAAACTTGCAAAAAAAAAATTACCTTCACCAATATTTAACTATATTGATGGTGCTGCTGATGATGAAATTACCTACAAAAGAAATACAAGCGCATTTAATGACGTTGATTTAGTTCCCAATGTATTGAGAGGAGTTGAAAATGTGGATTTATCTACAACTATTTTTGGAAAGAAAATAGATCTTCCTTTTTATTGTGCACCAACTGCTCTACAAAGATTATTTCATCACGACGGAGAAAGAGCAGTAGGCAAAGCAGCAAAAAAATTTAATACTATGTTTGGTGTTTCAGCTTTATCAACAGTGAGTGTTGAGGAAATAGCTTCATTAATAGACACGCCAAAAATGTTTCAGTTTTATTTTCATAAAGATAGAGGTTTAAATGATGCTGTAATGGAAAGAGTTAAAGCGGCAAAATTTGATGTTATGGCTTTAACTGTAGACACTATAACAGGTGGAAATCGTGAAAGAGATTTAAGAACAGGTTTTACTTCTCCTCCTAAACTTACTCTTTCAAGTTTATTTAGTTTTGCATCAAAACCTATGTGGGGCATTAATTATTTAACAAAAGGAAAATTTGAATTACCTCATTTACAAGATCATGTAAGTGAAGGTACTAATATTGCAACTTCAATTGGAAATTATTTTTCTACGATGCTTGATCAATCTATGAATTGGAAAGATGCCGAAAAACTTTGTTCTCAATGGGGAGGACATTTTGCATTAAAAGGAATAATGAGTGTTGAAGATGCAAGACGCGCAGTGGATATAGGATGTAGTGGAATTATGGTTTCAAATCACGGTGGAAGACAGTTAGATGGATCAAGATCTCCTTTTGATCAGTTAGCTGCAATAGTAGATGCAGTTGGAGATAAGATTGATGTAATATGTGAAGGAGGAATTCAAAGAGGAACACATGTGCTTAAAGCACTTTCAATAGGTGCAAAAGCTTGCTCCGGTGGAAGACTGTATCTTTATGCATTGGCAGGAGCTGGTCAAGCAGGTGTTGAAAGAGCATTAAATCAGTATCGAGCAGAAATAGAGCGTGATATGAAACTTATGGGTTGCACGAAGATAAGTGATTTAAATAGAAATAATTTAAGATTTAGAAAAATATGAAATTAAAAGATTGTCATAATTTTGAAGATTTTAGAAAATTAGCGAAAAAAAAATTACCTTCACCAATCTTTCACTATATTGATGGCGGAGCAGATGATGAAGTTACATTAAATAGAAATACTAGTTCATTTAATGATTATGATTTAGTTCCAAATGTTTTAAATGATGTTTCAAATATAGATATGTCTACTACTGTTTTAGGAGAAAAAATTGATTTTCCATTATTTCCTGCGGCTACCGCTATGCACCGACTTTATCATCATGAAGGAGAGAGAGCCTCAGCAAAGGCTGTAGAAAAAATGGGTACTATTTTTGGTACATCAACAATGGGAACAGTCAGTATCGAAGAAATTGCAAAGGTAAGTAAGGGTCCAAAACTGTTTCAGCTTTATATTCATAAAGATAGAGGACTTACAGATAATCTATTAGAAAGATGTAAAAAATCTGGTTTCAGTAGCATGTGTTTAACAGTTGATACTGTAGTGGCAGGCAATAGAGAAAGAGATAGAAGAACAGGATTTACCACTCCTCCAAAATTAACATTAAAAAGTTTGTTAAGTTTTGCATTACATCCAGGGTGGACAATAAATAATTTAATTCATGAAAAATTTAAATTAGCAAACATTATTCATATGACTGAAAAAGGAAGTAGTATAGATAAATCAGTTATAGATTATATAAATGAACAATTTGATCCAGCTATGAATTGGAAAGATGCAGAGTATTGCGTAAAAAAATGGAATGGACCCTTTGCTTTAAAAGGCGTTATGTCGGTTGAAGATGCAAAAAAAGCAATTGATATAGGATGCACAGCTGTCATGATCTCCAATCACGGTGGAAGACAATTGGATGGTTCCAGAGCTCCCCTTGATCAAATTGCTGAAATAGTAGATGCAGTTGGAGATAAAATAGAAGTAATTCTTGATGGGGGGATTAGAAGAGGAACTCATGTTCTTAAAGCTTTAAGTCTTGGAGCTAAAGCATGTAGTTTTGGCAAAGGTTATTTATTTGCTTTAGCTGCTGGAGGAGAAAAAGGAGTTGAAAAAATTCTTCAGAACATCCGCAATGAAATTGAGAGAGACATGAAGTTAATGGGCTGTAAAAATTTAGCTCAACTGGACAGAACAAAGATAATATATAGAAAATAGAACCAAACTATTTATAAAATTTATATATATATTTGATATAATATTCATTCTAGACACGACTTTGCTTTTCAGTTAGCTTGCCTCAGTTTAACTAAGAAATTTTTTTATGGCAATAAAACTTGCAAAGTCATTAGATCGATTGGGAACTGAAGCTGCATTCAGCATATTAGCTGAGGCAAAAAAGTTAGAAGCACAGGGAAAACCAATGATTCATTTAGGATTAGGTCAGCCTGATTTTAAAACACCTAAACATGTTGTTGAAGCTGCAAAAAAAGCTTTAGATGACGGTCACCATGGATATGTTTTGTCTAATGGAATCTTAGAATGTAGACAAGCAGTTACACGAAAAATTAAAAAACTTTATAATAAAGACATAAGTCCAGATAGAGTTTTAATAGTACCAGGAGGAAAACCTACTATGTACTACGCAATCTCATGTTTTGGAGAGCCTGGTGCAGAAATAATTCATCCAACACCAGCATTTCCAATTTATGAGTCTATGATTAATTATACAGGCTCAACGGCTGTTCCTTATGATCTTACAGAAGATAAAGATTTAAGATTTGATCCAGAAAAAATTTTATCAATGATAACAGATAAAACTAGATTAATAATTTTAATAAATCCAAACAACCCAACAGGAAGTTTTGTGGAAAAAGCTGCTATTGATGTATTAGCAGAAGGCTTAAAAAAGCATCCTAATGTAGCAATTCTAAGTGACGAAATTTATAGCAGGCAGATTTTTGACGGAAAAGAAATGCCAACATTTTTTAACTATCCAGAGCTTGAAGATAGATTAATTGTTTTAGACGGATGGAGTAAAGCATACTCAATGACTGGTTGGAGACTAGGATGGTGTGTAGTTCCAGAAAAATTAGTTCCTCATATGAATAGACTACTTATAAATAGTGTTTCTTGTACTAACGCTCCATCACAATTTGCTGGAATAGCTGCATTGGATGGACCTGATGATTCAATCAACGAAATGATGAAAGCATTTACAAATAGAAGAAACTTAATTCACAAAGGACTAAATGAATTACCGGGAGTAGAATGTAGTTTGCCAGGAGGTGCTTTTTATGCTTATCCAAAGGTTATAGGAACTGGCATGAATGGTGAAGAATTTTGCAAAAAAGCTATGCACGAAGCTGGTGTGGCAATTGTTCCAGGAACTGCATTTGGAAAAACTTCTCAAGATTATGTAAGGTTTAGTTTTGCAGCTTCTGAAGATAACATCTCTCAAGCTTTAGAAAACATCAAAAAAATGCTTGGCTAGTTTTAGGTATATTTTTTTAATAAACTTCTATAATATTAAAAAAATGAACAGTTCACTGCAGAAAGAATTAGCGAATTTATTAAAAGAAAGATTTTCTTTATCAGAATCCACAAGAGCAAATTATGCTAGAGGCGAAGATGCTTACGAGCCAGTTTTATCACAAGCAGTTGTTTTTCCTGAAACAAACGAAGAAGTTTCAAAAATTCTCAAATTATGTAACGAAAATAAAGTTCCTGTAGTACCATTTGGTACAGGAACATCATTAGAAGGTCATGCAGTTGGAAATGAAAATGGTATTACAATATCTTTAGAAAAAATGAATAAAGTATTAAATGTTAATGCTGCAGATTTTGACTGCAGAGTTCAAGCTAATGTTACGAGAAAACAATTAAATGAATATTTAAGAGAGGACGGAGTTTTTTTTCCTATTGATCCAGGCGCGGATGCTGCACTAGGAGGAATGGCCGCATGTTCGGCATCAGGTACTATGGCAGTAAAATATGGAACGATGAGAACAGTTGTTTCGGGACTAACAGTAGTTTTAGCTAACGGGGAAATTATTAGAACCGGAACAAGAGCAAAAAAATCTTCCGCGGGGTACAACTTAACTAATCTATTTATTGGTTCTGAGGGAACTCTAGGAATTATTACTGAAGTACATTTAAGATTATCGCCAATACCAGAAAGTGTAATGAGTGCCGTATGTCACTTTCCAGATCTAGAATCTGCTGTACTAACAGCACAAGAAGTAATCCAATATGGTATTCCAATTGCTAGAATAGAAATGTTAAACAAAGATCAAATGGAAATAAGCATCAAATATTCTAAATTAGAAAATGCAGAAGCTTTGCCAACACTTTTTTTTGAATTTCATGGCAGTGAATCAACTAATAAAGAATCAATTAAAATTGTTGAAGAGTTATCAAAAAATAATGGAGGAAGTGCTTTCAAGTGGGCAGAGTCGCTTGAAGAAAGAAATAAATTATGGAAAGCAAGACATGAAATATATTATGCCGTGAAAGCACAAGGTAAAAATGTAAAAATTTATGCAACTGATATATGTGTGCCTATTTCTAATTTAGTTGAATGTATTAAATTTTCTGAAAAAGAGATTCAACAACACGGGTTAAAAGCACCGATGGTCGGACATGTTGGAGATGGAAACTTTCATGTAACGGTTATTTATGATCCATCAAAAGAAGGAGAATATAAAATAATTAGAGACTTTAGTGACAAACTTATAGATAAAGCCTTGCAACTTGAAGGAACAATTACAGGAGAACACGGAATCGGTTTACAAAAAAAAGAATATTTATTAAAAGAACATCCAGATAATCTACCTTTAATGAAATCAATCAAAAGAAGTCTTGATCAAAATAATATAATGAATCCTGGAAAAGTTTTTGATCTTAATTAACTTATGAAAAAAATTCTTGTAACTAGAAGGCTCCTAAGAACTTGTGAAGACAAAGCATCAAAAATGTTTGATGTAAAATTAAACTCAAATGACGAACTTTACTCACAAAAGAAAATAATTGAAATGAGCGAAGGTTGTGATGGAATTTTAACTTCACTTACAGAAAAAATGGATGAAGAAACAATAAATAAACTTCCAAGTACAGTTAAAATTCTATCAAATTTTGCTGTAGGTTTTGGAAATATAAATTTAGAAGCAGCAAAAAAAAGAGATATTGCAGTAACAAATACACCTGATGTTTTAACCGATGCTACCGCAGAAATAGGAGTTTTATTAATTCTTGGTGCATGTAGAAGAGCCTCAGAAGGAATTCAAAGTGCTAGAGATGCCAACTGGAAATGGTCTGCAGATTATTTAATTGGAAAACAATTAACAGGAACAAGACTTGGAATTTTAGGAATGGGAAGAATTGGACAGAAGATAGCAAGTGTTGCAAAGTCACTTGGGATGATTATTCATTATCATAATCGGTCAAAGTTAAACTCAGAGAAAGAACAAGGAGCCACTTATCATGATAACTTAAAAAGTTTGTTTTCGGTATCAGATGTTTTGTCGATCTGTTGTCCGGCATCAAAAGAGACAATAGATCTAGTTAACAAGGAAACCATTGAATATTTACCAAAAGGTGCAGTTGTTACAAATGTTGCAAGAGGAGATATTGTTGATGATGAAGCTTTAATTGATGCTCTTGATAGAAGAAAAGTTTATGCTGTAGGTTTAGATGTATATAAAGGAGAACCAAATTTAAATCCTGGATATTTAAAGCACAAAAGTGCTTTTATCCTTCCTCATCTTGGTAGTGCCACCAAAGAAACTCGTACCGCAATGGCGAACTTAGCAATAGATAATTTAGAGGAATTTTTTAAAACTGGAAAATGTAAGAATAAAGTAAATTGATATAGATCAATTCGTTCTACTCATAGTTGAAAATATATTTAATCTAAACCTGATATGAACATTTAAGATAGGACTCTTGATGTCTTTTATGTTTAAATTAACTCAAGTTAATTAACTAATGAGGAGAAATAAATGATTAAAGAAAAAAAATCATTGAAGGAAAAAAAATTACCTTCAAGACGTAAGTTCTTTAAAGCTGCCGCTGCAACAGGTGTTGCTGCTGTAGCTGCATCATCTTTAGCTGCTCCAGCCGTTGCCGCAGAAAGAGTAGAAGCTGCAATGGTAGCTACTTGGCCAAGAGATTTTCCTGGCTTAGGTACGGGTGCGCAAAGATTTGCAAAAAGACTAAGCGATATGAGTGATGGACGTATACAAGTTACTTACTATGCTTCTGGTGAAAGAGTAAAAGCATTTGACTCTTTTGATGAAGTTGCATCTGGTAACTCACAAATGTATCATGCTGCAGACTACTACTGGGTTAAAAAACACCCAGCTTTTGGATACTTTACAGCATGTCCATTTGGTTTTACTTACTCAGAAATAAATGCTTGGATTCACCATGGTGGTGGACAAGAGCTTTGGGATGAACTAACTGATGATTACGGAACTCAAAGTTTCATAGCTGGTAATACAGGTGTGCAAATGGGTGGTTGGTTTAATAAAAAAATTAGATCAGCTAATGACTTTAAAGGTTTAAAAATGCGTATGCCTGGATTAGGTGGACAAGTTTTAGGAAAACTTGGTGGTTCTCCAATCTCACTTCCTGGTGGACAAATTTATGAAAACCTTGTTTCAGGTGCAATTGATGCAACTGAATGGGTAGGTCCTTGGAATGATGAAGCTATGAAATTCCATGAAGCTGCTAAATACTATTACTATCCTGGTATGCACGAACCTGGTTCGATGTTAGCATGTGGTGTTAATAAATCATGGTTTACAAGCTTAACAAAATCAGATCAAATGACAATTAAAACTGCGTGTGCTTGGGCAGATGAGATTACGATGGCTGAGTATAATGCTAAAAATGGTGCTGCATTAGCTCGTCTAGTAAACGATCATGGTGTCAAACTTGAGAAATTCAATGATAAAGTTTATGACGCTTTTGCCAAAGGTGCTAAAGAAGTTTACGAAGAAGTTCAACAACATAGTGCTCTTGCTGCTAAAACGCACAAAGCTTTTGTTAAAGCTCGTAAAGAAATTGGTGCTTGGACTAACTTGTCTGATTCACCATATATTCAGCAAAGAAATAGAGCTTTAGGAATATAATAATTCTTAAGGTTTGAGTAAAATTTGATATAAGGGGCCCTTAATTAAAGGGCCCTTTGTTTTTATGGGTTTTACTAAATAAGGTTTATTTGCTTTATGTTTACAAGAAATAATTTACCGATATGTATTAGAATATTTAGCTATTCAATATTAGCTATTACTTTTGTTTTTTTAATCAATAATGTTTTAACAGTCTGGTTTGATTGGCCTGGCATTAAGCAATTATATTCAAATTATGGTTTATTTGGATTTAAAAAATTAAGTAAACCTTTAGAAGGATCAGCAATAACTTTTGCTTTAATACAATTATTTTTTTATGTTATCTCGATACTATTTGTAATTTTTTATGTATTTAAATCTATTAAACAAACTTTAAAAACTGATGCAGAAATTCTTACTAAATTTACAGCTTATTTAATTAGATCATCTTTCTGGGCCGTTTTAATAGTTGGGTTCGCAGATTTCTTAGTTTCATTTATGGTTGTTGAAAAATTAGTTGAGCCAATTTTAGGTGAATTTTTAAAGGTTAAATTAGTTATTCCAACTTTTAGAATTTCATTTGTTCATTTCCCTTTAATATTAATTTCATTTGTAATTGGATATTTTACAAGAACTATAGGTTTTATTTGGTTAGCCGTTTTAGTAGTTGGCAGTGAGTTTTCAATTGTTCTATCTAGATTTATATTTGAGTATGAACAAGCTTTTCAAGGAGATTTAGTTCGTTTTTGGTATTCGGCTCTTTATCTTTTTGCTAGCGCCTATGCTTTAATGCATGAAGGTCATGTACGAGTTGATGTTTTATATACTGGTTTTTCTGAACGAAAAAAAGCTTGGACAAACTCCATGGGATCATTGGTATTAGGAATTCCACTTTGTCTTATTGTTATATTTTTAGGAATGGGTGGTAAAGCGAGTATTATTAACGGACCAGTTCTCTCTTTTGAAATTACGCAGCAAGGTTCCAATGGATTATATTTGCTTTACTTAATGGCAATATATCTAGCTGTATTTGCCGTAAGTATGTTAACTCAATTTACTAGTTATTTTATGAGTAGCAGCCACAAACTTTTGAAAAATTAAATTATGGAACATTTATTTTTATCTCTGCTCGTATTAATAATGATAGTAGCATTAGCTTCAGGTTTCCCAGTTGCTTTTGCATTACCGGGTTCAGCAATTATTTCAATAGGTCTTGCAGCTATTTTTGGATATCTTTTTGAAGGAGATGCAAGTGCTTATTTTGCAACTGATGGACCCATAGAATGGTTAACAGCAGGTATTACAAATTTCAGGAGTAACTATTGGGATGTAGAGACCGATACTTTAATTGCCATACCTTTGTTTATTTTTATGGGAATAATGTTGCAAAAATCTAAAATTGCAGAAGATCTTTTAGTAACCATGGGACAGTTATTTGGTCCTATTCCTGGTGGATTAGGTATTTCAGTAATTTTTGTTGGAGCATTGCTTGCAGCAACAACAGGTATAGTTGGAGCAACAGTAATTGCCATGGGTCTAATCTCGCTACCCACAATGTTGAATAATAAATATGATAAAAGTCTTGCGAGCGGAATTGTCTGTTCATCCGGAACACTTGGTCAAATAATACCTCCATCAATTGTCTTAATTATTATAGCGGATCAATTAGCCAGCGCTGCCGATGTTGCAAATACGATTAGACAGTCAGATTATAAATTAATTACTGGAGAGTTTAATATGCCAGGTGAATTAAGAGTGGGATCTACAAGTGCTGGAGATATGTTTCTTGGAGCTTTGCTACCCGGATTAGTATTAGTTGGTTTATATATGTTGTATGTATTTGTATATGCAAGATTCAATCCTAAAGCAGCTCCACCTGTTCCATTTAAAGGACAATTTGATTTTAAATTTTGGATAAAAGTTATTATGGTGATAATTCCTCCGCTTGCATTAATTTTTGCAGTTCTTGGATCTATATTAATGGGTATTGCAACTGTAAATCAAGCTGGTTCTATTGGAGCTATAGGAGCCACTATAATGGCAGGCTATCGTCTTCATCAAGGTAAAAAAGATGCCTTTTATCCGCTGATAATAACTATTATATCTTTAATTCCTATTTTTATCATTTCAAATAATTATAACTTAAATATTAAAGCTTTAGAAACTAGGAACTTAACTGCGATTCTTATAACAGCTTTTTTTACTATAATATTTTTAATTGGTATTGGATGGAGTTTTTGGAGAGCTTACAAAGTTGATAATGTCTTAAAAGAAGTTGTTACAGAAACTTGTGTAACTACTTCGATGGTTTTTATAATTCTTTTAGGAGCAGCGATGTTAACTTCGGGTTTTAGAGCTTTTGGAGGAGAAGAATTGGTAAGAGATTTTTTACAAGATTTACCAGGAGGGTTTTGGACGCAGTTTATTGTTGTGATGGCAGTAATATTTTTATTAGGTTTTTTCCTTGATTTTATAGAAATTGCTGTTGTTGTTGTTCCTATTATTGCACCAATATTGTTAGCTGAAACCGGTGCTAACGTTAGTGCAATTTGGTTAGGTGTAATGATTGGTGTAAATTTACAAACTTCTTTCTTAACTCCTCCATTTGGTTTTGCCTTGTTCTATTTAAAGGGAGTTGCACCCAAGTTCGTTACAACTTTAAATATTTGGAAAGGTGTTGTTCCTTTCATAATATTACAGCTTATAGGACTTGGAATTGTAGGTTTTTATCCAAGTTTAGTAAATTATCTACCAGCAAGAACATATTTAACATCTCATGTGGCTCCGCCTCCGATGAATCCTAAGCTTCAACATTGTTTGCAAGAATATAAATTTGATATTTACAATAATAAAGAACAAAAAATCATAGTTGCTATTACAGAATTTCAACAATTGGTTCCATTAAATCTTCCTAATGACAAACTAGATATTTTTGAGGAACATTTTGAAAATGCATTAGGAACTTTTGCTTTAGTTAAAAAACTTCAAAAAGCAGAAGATGAATATAAATTGTTTGCTAAAGATTACAGAGATCTTCACTATAGTGTTAGAAAAAAAGAAAAAAAGATAAGAAAAATAGATAAGAGAATAGAAAAATTAAAAGCTTCAATTAGGAATTTAGACGAAAATAATTTGGCTGAAAAAAATAAAATTGAGCTAAAAATTGAAGATTATAAGTTAGAAATAGATGAAATAAAAAAACAAATCCCAGAAAATTGGATATCTAAAAATAAAGAATTTGAAATTATTCAGAAAGCTAAAAATACAAAAACAAAAAGATATAGAAAAAATGTTGATGAAGCATATGATAACCTAGATAAAATTGCTATGTTTATAAAAGATCACGAAAAATTAAATGAACTTTCTCCAGATATTAAAGACTTAAAGAAAAATATTGGTAATGAAGATTATAAAAATTCAATTTCAAATATAGATAGCTTGTTTGAAAAAATTGCGGAAATTTCAGGAAAAGA
>Ga0208764_10000824_pt1 | contig 20076 bp, 17 predicted proteins | sample ETNtaG_18_FD_185762 | JGI IMG/M metagenome (GOLD analysis project Ga0208764, IMG submission 185762) | Marine microbial and viral communities from oxygen minimum zone, Eastern Pacific Ocean - ETNP201302SV91 (SPAdes) (version 2) | ecosystem: Environmental > Aquatic > Marine > Oceanic ... | reverse complement strand
ACTATTTCAGAAGAAGAAATTATGTCTTCAAGAAATATTTTAACAATGGTTGGCGGAAGGGTTGTTAATTTAGACCTATAAAAAAAGGGTGCCTAAGACACCCTTTCTTTTTTAGAACGATCTTTACAGATCTAAGCTAAGCTTCATGTAGTAGAAAGCACCATTAAATCCGAAAGGCGCTTGCTCTGGATATTTCCATCCAAGAACTGTAGCTCTAGGCTCTTCATCTGGATATTCATCAAAAGCATTTTGTGCTCCAAATGTTAAAGAGTAAGACTCGTTAATTTGCTTAGTTATTTCTAAGTCAATATTGTAGATGTCACTCATATCTATCCATGCATCACCCCAATCTAGGTATTTCCAGTCATCAACCCAATTGATTCTAGCCATATAAGACCAGTCACCATTAAAGTGAGTTGCTGTTAGGTTCCATCTAGATGCAGGTAGAAGGCTCTCAAGTTGAGCTATTCTTCCAGCACCAATTAGATTACTAGATGTGCTATTAACTTCAGTATCTACATCACTGTAAACAAAAGTGTAGAAAGTATTTCCACCAAATTGTTCTGCTTCATATGTTGCAACTATGTCCATACCATCAGTTGTGGTATTAAAGTCATTAATATAAAAACGGAAGTTAGTTAAATCTCCTGCTCCAGGTATTCCTAATGCTGTTAGATTAGCAATGTCTGTTGCAGTAAGAGTTACGTTATCACTTTGAGAAATTCTATTCTCTAGTTCTATCTCATAGAAGTCTACAGTCACGTTAAGTGCATCAGTAGCATCCCAAACAAATCCAAAACTAGTGTTAGTAGATTCTTCAGGTTGAAGCTCTTCACCACCATACTGCATTGATACAGGGTTAGTAGGCGCTAGAGTTCCTTTTTGATACAAAACACCATTACTATCAGAAACAGTAGAAATATTTGAAATATTTGCTTGTCCTGGTGTTGGTGCTCTAAAACCAGTACTTCTAGTAGCCCTTAGTTTTAGATTATCATTTGCACTGTAAAGGAAAGAGAATTTACTATTTGTTGTTGTACCAAAAGTATCAAAGTCTTCAAACCTTGTTGCAAAACCAACAAGAAGTTTTTCTGAAACATCAGCTTCAAGGTCAACATAGAGACCGTAGTTGCTTCTATCCCAAACCCCAGCCATGCTAGGTGAAAAACCTCCGAAACCGTTAGAACCGATACCAAAGCCTTGAAGGTAATACGGTCCAATTTCCCAACTTTCTTTGTTTCCAGATATAACAGTAAATTGCTCTTCTCTAAATTCTAAGCCATAAGCTACGTTTAGATCAGAAGCGAATCCATCAACCGGTACAGTTCTAATAAAGTCTGCATTGAAGTTCTTTTCAAGCTGTATATAACTGCCTGGATTAAACTCAATTGGTGAGTTTGGTCCTAAAGAAGCATTTACAGTATTCTTAATGTAGTAATCAGCAGTGTTTTCTCCAATGCTTGCACTTACATCGTAAGATGTTCCTGAATCCATAACTCCAGTTACACCTGTAGCTATACTCCAATCCATTACACTTCCACCAAAGCTAGGAGTAAATCCTCCTGGGAACATTTGGTTGAAAACGAAACAATTAGGATTAGCAATAATAGATGCTAAGTCAGCATCAGAAGACGATCCAGCTCCTGTTGCAGGCACGTTAACTACAGGACAAGTCCTAGCAGCGCCTGTTGTAGCTTCAGCAATATCTCCGACCAATCTAGTAGTTCCTCCGTCTCCAGAGAATACACCACCTCTATTAGTAGGGTTCCTGTAAAAGAAACCACCTAAAACTTTTCTTTCTGCATAATTACCGAACAGATAGAATTTTGAAGATTCATCAAGGTCAAGTCCTATGTTAGCTACAAGTTTAATGTCGTCGCTAACTTCAGGAGATCCCCAAACCTGAGCAGGCTCAGGATAGTTCCAAATATTGCTATTACCGCCATCGTAAAGTGCCTGAGCATCAGCTCTTTGAACACTTCTACTAGTAGCTTCTGAATCCTGAAGCTCCATAGAAAGATTGGCATAACCATTTGAACTAAAAGACATTCCTACATTAGCGGCTATTCTCCAAGATTCTCCATCACCTTCTTTGTACTCACCGCTTCTGATTTCCAGTCTAGTACCTTCTGAGCTGTCATTTAAAACAAAGTTTAAAATACCAGCAATAGCATCAGATCCATATTGAGCCGAAGCACCATCTCTTAATACTTCAACTTGCTTTAAAGCAATTGAAGGTATAGCTGAGATATCAGGTCCTTGAGCACCATCTGAAATACCACTTCCTAAGAAAGATATAACAGCACCTCTATGTCTTCTTTTTCCATTAACAAGCACCAACATATTGTCTGGTGGCAATCCTCTTAGATTTGCAGGTCTAATTAAAGTAGCTGCATCACTAATAGGCTGTGTGTTTACGTTGAAAGAAGGAACAAGAGTACGAATCATATCAGGTACATCCATAGCTCCTTGATTTACAAAATCAGAGCCAGAGATTACGTCTACTGGTGCAGGCGAATCTCCTACAGACCTAGCATCTCTCCTTGATCCTACAACTACAACTTCTTCTTCTGCATCTTCAGCTAAAGAAACAGGAGAGAAGGTAGGTAAAAGTAGAATAGGCAAAGAAAGCACAAGGCCTTTTAAAATATTAAATTTTTTCATATTTATCCCTAGTTAGTTATTAAAAGAGAAATCCAAGTTTAAACCTGAAAAAACTCCTCATAAGTGGTTATTATATTCAATTTTGCTAATAATACCTATTTAATACCTATTTTATGCCATTAGGAGGTCAAGAAAGACAGATGGAAGGCTCAATTTATATGAGAGAAGCTCTAAAAGAAGCAGAAAAGTCTTATCTAAAAGATGAAGTTCCAGTTGGTGCAGTAATAGTATTTAACAATGAAATCATTGCCAAAGCTCACAATTGCAGTATCTCTAAGAAAGATCCGTCATGTCATGCAGAAATAGAGGTTATAAGGCTTGCAGCCAATAAATTAAAAAATTACAGATTAAATGAGTGTGATTTATATTCAACTTTAGAGCCTTGCATGATGTGTGCAGGAGCTATTGTGCAGGCCAGAATAAAAAATTTAGTTTACGCAGCTTTAGACCCCAAGTCTGGGGCAATAGAAAGCAGAGACAATCTTCTTGAGAAGAAATATCTTAATCATGGGACTAATTTTTTTAAAGGGCCTTTAGAGAAGGAGAGTTCAGATTTATTAAAGAAATTCTTTAAATCAAAGAGAAATTAAATTTTAAAAGTTGACCAAATAGGAGCATGATCTGAAGGCTTTTCCATTCCTCTTGCTTCATAATCTATTCCCACTTCTTTTAGTTCATCAGAAAGAGACTTAGTTATCCAGATTTGGTCTATACGAAGACCTCTTTTTGGCTTGTCATCGAAACCTCTACTTCGGTAGTCAAACCAACTAAATTTATCGTCCACATTAGGATTAATTAATCTATAAGAATCTTCTAAACCCCAGCCGATTAAGTTATTCAGCCACTCTCTTTCTTCAGGCAGAAAACTACATTTTCCTGAGCTTAACCATCTTTTTCTATTCTGTTCTCCTATACCTATATCTATATCTTGGGGAGAAATATTTAAATCTCCCATAACTATTAATTGATCGTCTGGAGAATGATTATCTTTTAGATGTTTGATCAAGTCTTTATAGAATTTTTCTTTAGCTGGAAATTTTATTGGGTGCTTTCTTTCTTCGCCTTGAGGGAAGTAACCATTAAGAATAAAGATAGAATTTTTCTTTGTTTTGAATTCTCCCCATACAAACCTTTTTTGAGATTCTTCAGTATCAGATGCAAATCCTTTCCCAGAAGAAATCAAACCTTTTTTGAATAACATAGAAACTCCATAGTGCCCCTTTTGCCCATGAGCAATAGACTTATAGCCCATTTTTTCTACCATTTCATGAGGGTATTCATCGTCATGAACTTTGGTTTCTTGCAGACCAATAACATCTGGATTGTGTTTATTTATTAGAAATTCTAACTGATGGGGTCTTGCCCTTACACTGTTAATATTAAATGAAATAATTTTCATTAACTGACCTCTTTATTTAAAACTACTGTCGGTTGAAATGAATGATGAATGAAATCAGCAAGTATGTTTGCTGCTTCCTTTAGGACTTCTTCATCAAGGTCAAGGGCTTCTATATCCTCATCTCTTTTAAGATAATCTTTATAAGAACTAAATGTTTCAAATCCAAGACTTTCTCTTAATTTATTTTCTAGATTTAGAACTATATTTTCTTCCTTTTCTTTTTTGGCTTGCCTGTTATTCAAGTTAATTGATATCCATTTTTCTTCTTTTCTCTCATTCCTTATTTTGATCAAATTAAGGTAATGATTAAAGAGCAGAGATTTACCAACTCTTTTCTTACTTTCTTGTTCTAAAAAAGATTCAGCAGTCCCAAGTCTATTAAAGTTTTTATATCTAGTGGGTGAGATTTCATCATATGCTAAAGCTTGTGGAAGAAACCCTTCACCAACTTCCTCTGAGTCTATAATACTTGGCAAATAGATATTAGGCTTTATGCCTCTGTTTTGAGTACTATTTCCAGAGACTCTGTAAAACTTAGATTCCGTAAATTTTAATTGACCTTTAGATAAACCCTCTAGTCTTTGAACTGTTCCTTTACCAAAAGTATCAGTTCCAAGTACTAAGCCTCTTTTGTAATCTTGAATGGCGCCGGCTAAAATTTCTGAAGCAGAAGCGCTGGCTCTGTTTACTAATATGATCAAAGGATCATCATACATCTGAAATCCTCTGACTCTTCCTATTCTATCTATTCTTCCATCGGAATTCTTTACTTGGACTTTAGTGCCGCCTCCTAGAAACAATTGAGCAAGAGAATTTGCTTCTAAGAGAGATCCTCCTCCATTATTTCTTAAATCTAAGATAAGTCCGTCTACAGGTTCCTGTTTTAATTCATTAATTAAATCTTTTACATCTTTGCTGCTGCTTTTAAAGTCATATACTCCCCGATTATAAGCTTCAAAATCCATGTAAAAAGCAGGAAGTTTGATTACTCCAAAAGATTTAAGTCTTCCTTTATGTTCTAAATTTATGATTTTCTTTTCGGCATCTTGATCTTCAAGTTTTACATTACCTCTAGTTATTTCAATTATTTTAGTTTCAGTGTCAGGCGAAGATGCAGGAATAATTTCTAGCTTAACCTTTGTTCCTTTTGGTCCTCTAATTAGATTCACTACGTCATCAATTCTCCATCCAATTACTTCAGTTAACTCCGTATCTTTTTCTTGACCTACAGAAACAATTTTATCTTCAGCTTTAATGGACTCAGATTTTTCTGCAGGACCTCCAGGCACTAGAGAAGAAATTGATGTGTAGATACAATCGCTAGTTAGTAAGGCACCTATACCTTCCAAAGACAGGCTCATTTCTATTTCAAAATCCTCTGTCCTTCTTGGAGAGAAATATGAGGTATGAGGATCATAGGAAGAAGCAATTGAATTGATAAATAGACCAAAAACATCTTCATTCCTAGTTTGCAAGAAGTTGTTTCTTTGACAATTTACTTGCTTTGATAGTTTTGATTTAACTTCTTCTTTTTCATTGCCGCTTATAATTAGTTGGATTACATTATTTATAAATTGGTTAGTCCATAATTCTAGAAGCTCAGCTTCTGTTTTCATCCAGGGTGCTTCACTCCTATCTATTAGAATGTTCTTATCTTGATAGAGGTCTATCTCTTCAATCCTATCCAACAAGTTCAACTGAAGGTCCGATCTTTGTTCATATCTAAGTTTGTAAATTTTAAACAAATTAAATGATCGTTTTAATTCTTCACTTAAGAGATTCTCATTATTTAAGTTTTGCCTATCATTAATAATCTCTTTTTCTATAAGAAAAGATCTACTCGGATCTAATCTTTCTAAAAAAGTTTCGAAAGAGTGATTATAAATTTCCTTGTATTCTTTTTTTGAGAAATGCCTCTTCTCTAATAAAGATACAATTTCATAAGCCAGCTCAACATCTTCTTCCGAAGAAGATAAGTCTTCTGTTACTACTTCTGTTGAGAGGAAAAAGAAAAAGAAAGAGGCTAAACAAATTTTGATAAATGTTATTGGTTTTTGCATTTCTTCTATTTGATATGGGTTTGGATTCTTCTTAGGACTTTTATTTCTTTAATTTCAGATTACTATATCTCTTATTCAATTAAAAATGAATATGAGTAAATACAATAATTTAGGAATAAAACCATATGCTAAAGGCCTTTTAGGTTTAGGAGACAATATTTATTGTTATCTCCAGCCGGATGGAGGCTGGGGATGGAGTAATGCAGGGTTAATAGTAGATGGTGATGAGAGTCTAATTGTAGATACATTGTTTGATGAGGATTTAACTATGGAAATGCTAGATTCTATGAAAAGAGCTGAACCAAAAGCTATGAATAACATTGTCTCTCTGGTTAATAGTCACTCAAATGGAGATCATTGCAATGGTAATGGCTGTGTTAAAACCCCTGAAATTATTAGTAGTAAATCGACTCTTGAAGAAATGGCACACGAATCACCAGAAACAATGGTAGCTCTACTAGAGCGAGCCCCCGAAATGGGTTCTTTAGGCCAGTACTTTATGAATTGCTTTGGATCTTTCAACTTTAAAGATATTAAAAGAAAACTTCCAAACAAAACGTTTACAGGGAATATAGAAAGAAAAGTTGGAGATAAGATAGTTAAATTAATTGAAGTTGGTCCAGCCCATACTAATGGAGATATCTTAGCCTATGTTCCAAAAGATAAGACAGTTTTTACAGGAGATATTTTATTTATAGAGGGTCACCCAATTCTTTGGGCAGGCCCGGTAGAGAATTGGATACAAGCATGCGATTTAATCCTTTCTATGGATGTTGAATTTATAGTTCCAGGCCATGGTCCGGTGACAAATAAAAAAGGAGTTGAGGCCGTTAAGGATTATCTAGTTTATGTAAGAGATGAAGCAAAAATTAGATTCGAAGCTGGAATGAATCCATTAGAAGCTTCAAAAGATATTGATTTGAGTGATTTTTCTTCTTGGGGCGACGCTGAAAGGATCGTAGTTAATGTAAATTCTTTATACAGAGAATTTAAGAATGAAACTTTAAGGGAAGATATAACTATCCTTTTTACTCAAATGGCTGAACTTGGTAATTAAACTCATAATTTATATTAGGAGATTATAAGGAAATGAAAACAAAACTAGAGTTCTTTTATGACTGTAGCAGTCCTTGGACTTATCTTGCTTTTTCTGAAATAGAAAAATTAGCTAATAGGCATGATTTTGAGCTTATTTGGAGACCAATCTTAGTCGGTGGCGTATTTAATTCTACTAATCCAAGTGTTTATGCAACCAGAGCTAATCCAGTTAAAGAGAAGCAAATATACTCTAATAAAGACCTCCAAGATTGGTGCAAGGTTAGAGGCATAGAGATTAATTGGCCGGAAATTTTTCCAGTAAATAGTGTCAAGGCCATGAGAGGTGCTCTATACGCTTTAGAGCAGAATAAGATTTCAGAATACTCCTCAAGTGTTTTTTATTCTTATTGGACAGAGGGAAAAGACATCTCTCAAAAAGAAGTTCTTTCAGATCTAGTAAATACGATAGGTTTAGACAATTCAGGGTTTTTTAGTTTTATTGAATTAGATTCAACTAAAAAGGCACTAAAAGATAATACTCAAGAGCTAATGGATAGAGGGGGCTTTGGGTCTCCAACAATCTATTTAGATGAATCAAATATGTTTTTTGGAAATGATCGCCTCCATTTAATAGATGAACTTTTTCAGGTTAGTCCATAACGATTGCCACCTTTCCTACTAACTTCCTCTCCTGTAAGAATTTGATAGCTTCCTTAGAATCCTTTAAAGAGAATTCTTTGCAGACATATGGCTGAAATGCCCCATGGTCTGCAATTTCTCTTATTGCTTGATTATTTTCTTCACCCTTAACTGGATCTTTTCTTCCATACTCACCAGCCCTTACGCCAATTATTGAAAATCCTTTGATTAGAGGCATATTTACTGGAGCAGTAGGTATTCTTCCGCTTGCAAAACCAACAATTAAAAGCCTTCCACCCCAGTTAATGCATCTTATTGATTCGTCAAATACGTCTCCTCCAACTGGATCATATATGACGTCAGCTCCCTTACCCTCAGTTAAGTCTTTTACTTCTTTTCTAAATGAAACTCCATCTTCTTTATGTGTTAAAACAACACTGTTGGCTCCCCAGTCTTTGGTTTTTTCTAATTTTTCTGATGAAGTTCCTGTAGCAATTACATTGGCACCAAGGTATTTCCCTAATTGCACAGCAGCCATTCCCACTCCTCCAGTAGAACCATGCACAAGCAGTGATTCTTTCTTCATTAAATTACCTCGTCTGACTAAAGATACATAAGCAGTTAAATAGGCAGTTTGGAAAGAAGCCGCCTCAGCAAAATTTAACAATTTTGGTTTTATCTTCACTCCTTTTTGAGGGACTTTAATAAATTCTGAAAAGGCTCCTGTTCCCCATGAACCAAAAGTTACTTCATCTCCTTCTTTGAGTTTAGTAACTAATTTACCTACTTTAAAAACAACCCCAGAACCCTCCATGCCCAAGATGAAGGGCATATCAGGTTTATGCTGATATTTTCCTTGAGTCATTAATAAGTCAGGAAAATTTACTGAAGCTGCTTTTACTTTTATTAGAACTTCATCATCAGTTGGATCTTCAGTATTGATTTCTTGAACATTAACGCCAGATAAATCATCTTGGATTTCAGAACAAACTAGTGCTAAACCTTTATTCATTTTTATCTTCTTGTTGGTTAGCAGACTCTTTCACTGAAGAAGAAGTTTGCCCAAACATCATTTTTAAACTTTCCTTAGTTTGTTTTTTACCAAAAGACCTCGCTTCTTTTCCTACATCGATTCCCCTTCTAACAGCTGGTCTATTTTTGATGTCGTCAAACCATCTTCTTACATTCTTGAAGTTATCTAGATCTACTTCGTATCTCTTGTAAGCCGTTACCCATGGAAACGAAGCCATATCCGCAATAGAGTAATTACCAGCAAGATAGTCTCTAGAATCTAGAACAGTGTCCATAACTCCCAGAAGTCTATCGTATTCATTTTTATATCTTTTTTCAGAATAAGAATGATCTCCAGGAAAGTTAGGAGCATAGTTCACAAAATGACTAACCTGACCTGCCATAGGACCCAACCCTCCCACTTGCCAAAACAGCCACTCCAAAACCCTAATTCTTTCTTTTTCATCTTCACCAAAAAAAAGACCTGTTTTTTCAGCTAAATACATTAATATTGCCCCCGATTCAAAAACACTGACTTCCTGTTCTTCAGATTTATCTACAATTACCGGCATTCTATTATTTGGACTTATTTTTAGAAATTCAGGCTGAAATTGATCTCCTTTACCAAGATTCACAGGTATAACTTTGTAAGGAATTTCACATTCTTCAAGCATTATTGATATTTTCCATCCATTTGGAGTAGGGGCGTAGTAGAGGTCTATCATTTTTTCTTCTTTAATTTAATTGTTTATCTTTTTCCGACCAAATCTCATTTAGCCAATTTTTTATTTCATCACGAAAATATGCATCATTAAGGTAGTCGTTTCCATAAAAAGTTTCAGGAATTTCTATTATTTTAACTTCTACAGTTACTTTATTCATTCTGCCACACAAAAAATCCCAAAAAGTTCTTTCTTTACAATGATATTTAATGGTGAAGTCTAAAAATGAATTTATATAAGGCATGGTGGATAAAGCTAAAGCTATACCTCCAGCTTTTGGAAGTAGAAGTTTCTGAAAGGGTGAGTTTTGCTTGTTCTTTTTTTCTTCAGTAAATCTGGTACCTTCTGCAAAGCTAAAAATTGAAACAGGATGTCTAGAAAATCCTTCAAAAGATTTTCTCATCTGTGAAATGTCCCTACCACGTAATTCAGGGTTTTTTTCTAGTTTCTCTTTTGAATATCTTTTTAAGAAAGGCATGTCTAGTGCCCACCAAGCTAAGCCAATTACAGGTACCCATTTAAGAACGTCTTTCATAAAGAACTTCAACATGGGAATATTTCTATTTGTTATGCTTTGAAGAATAAGTATGTCTGCCCAAGATTGATGGTTTGCAGTGGCTAGGTACCAATCTTTCGAGCTAAGCTCTTTAAAACCAATAACCTCCCATTTAGGCTTATGAAGAAAGTTAACCCATATTTTATTGCAGTGTATCCAACACTCTCCAATTAAGATAATTAGTTTAGTAAAAAAAACTTTCCAAGACCTAAGGGGCAATAGAAGTTTGAAAACACCAAATGACAATAAAAATATACACCAGAATAAGGTGTTGATTACTACTAATAAAAAAGCTGTTATGCCAATTAAAGCTCTCATAACAAGCTAAAAATCATTTCTATCTAGTATTCACTAAGAGTTGCATATCTATCAATATGATAGTCCGAAGAACCAAATATTTGCTCAACAACTCTTGATCTCTTTAAAAAGAAGCCAATATCAAATTCATCCGTAACCCCAACCCCTCCATGCATCTGAACTGCCTCGTTACTAACCAGATGAAGAGTTTCGCCGGCTTTAAACTTAGCTAAGCTAGCAAATCTACTTCTATCATTAGAGTTTTCATCGATTGCGTTAAGAGCTCCTACTACCGCAGACTTAGCTAGTTCTAGTTCAGTAAACATTATGGCTGCTCTATGTTGTAGAGCTTGGAATGAACCTATGACAGAACCGAACTGCTTTCTTTCTTTTAAGTACTCTAAAGTTCTTTCAAATGCTTCAAGCGCGCTTCCTACCATCTCAGAGGCAAGCCCTATCTGAGCCCTATCTAGTACTTCTTCTATTAATTGTGAGCCAGTATTAATTTCTCCTAGAATCTGATTTCCATCAACTTTTATATTAGATAGAGATATTTCAGAAGAGTTTCTTGAGTCAACCATTTTTGTTCTAGAGATTTTTAAACCTTCAGCACTTTTATCTAGAAGAAATAATGTAACTCCTGAAGAGTCATTGATTTCTCCTTCTGTTCTTGCAGCAACGATAATCAGATCAGCAGTATGACCATCTAAAACAAAAGTTTTCTGACCATTAAGAACAAATCCATCACCCTCTTTTTTTGCTGTAGTTGATATGTTTGTAGGTGAATGTCTAGGTCCTTCTTCTAAAGCAAAGGCAGTGGTTAAATCACCTGAAACTATCTGAGGTAAGTATTCTTGTTTCTGATTCTCGGTTCCCGCTAATTCAAGAAAGCTTACTCCAACTAAGCCTGTAGAGAAAAGCGGTGAAGGAGCAAGGGTTCTTCCAGTTTCTTCTAAAATACCCCCAAGGCCCATCATTCCAAATTCTGAGCCACCATATTCTTCTGAAACTAATATTCCTGCCCATCCAAGTTCAGCCATTTCTTTCCAAAGATCTTTGCTATAACCAATTTCATCTTTTGAATCTCTAAGTTCTCTAAAATGATTTATGGAAGCATTCTTTTGCAAAAATTCTTTTGCTGTATCTTTTAGAAACTGTTGTTCTTCATTTAATAATAATGCCATTATTTTCTCCTCAAGCCTTATCTGGAAGGTTTAATACTCTCTTGGATATAACGTTTAGCTGAACCTCAGAAGTCCCTCCTTCAATTGAATTACCTTTAGTTCTTAGCCAATCTCTAGTAACGGCTAATTCTTCAGCAGAAAAAGGTTCGCCTTCCCAACCAAGTGCACCTGTACCCATTGCTTCAAGCATTAATTCATATCTCAATTTGTTTTGCTCAGTTCCATAGTATTTGCTTATAGAAGCTGTTGCACTTGGTCCTCCAGACTTCATTTCTTCACCCATTCTTTGAAGAGTTAAACCAAAGGCTCTCGAATTTAAGTCATGCTTAGCTATTTTTGTTCTTAAAATAGAGTCAGAAAGTTTATTCTCTGAATCTGTACCTGCATATTTTTTTCCTAGCTGAGCTAGTCCGGAAGTTTTGCTTTTAGAGCCTCCGCCTCCTGCGCCAAGACCCATGCCTGAAATCATCGACCTTTCATGTTGAAGTAACCTTTTTGCAATGGTCCAACCTTCATTTAATGTTCCTATAAGGTTTTCTTTTGGTGCTCTGGCATCAGTAAAGAAAGTTTCACAAAAAGGGGATTTACCGCTAATTAATTTGATAGGTTTAACTTCTACTCCTGGTTGATCCATATCTATTAGAAGAAAGCTAATTCCGTCATGTTTTGGTTCCTGAGGACCAGTGCGGACTAAACAAAAGATCATATCTGCATAATTTGCATTTGAAGTCCAAATTTTCTGTCCATTTACAACATAATCATTTTCTTCTAAGACAGCCTTAGTAGCTAAGCTGGCTAAATCTGAGCCCGAGCCAGGTTCACTGTAGCCTTGGCACCACCATATTTTTCCTTTAACAATATTCGGTATATGCTCTAGTTTTTGTTCATGGGAGGCAAATTCCAAAAGAGCAGGTCCTAACATCCAAATACCAAAACTTCCAAGCGCAGATCTGGCATTAATTGCTGCCATCTCTTCTTGTAGAATTTTGTTTTCTTCAAAAGAAAGACCCCCTCCACCGTATTCCTTTGGCCAGGTAGGACAAGTCCATCCCTTTTCTCCCATTCTTTCTAACCAAATTTCTTGATCAGAGTGTGAAAATGAAGGATTTCTTCCTCCCCAACATACATCACCAGGCTTTCTCATTTCAGGAGGGCAGTTCGCCTCTAACCAATCTTTAGTTTCTTCTCTAAATGTTTGAAGTTTACTCATATTTTTCCTTGAATAGTTTGTTGCAAAAAAATCGTTTGAAGTTATTCTATTAAATCAAATTTTGAAATAAAAGAAAGGGAGATTAAAAGATGAAAGCTTATCAAGTAGTAGCAAATGGAGAGCCTTTAGAAGAAAAGGATTTAGAAACTCCATCACCTTCGGGTAAAGAAGTTCTTTTAAAGACAGTATCATGTGGAGTTTGTCACTCTGATGTTCATATCCATGATGGATATTTTGATCTTGGAGGAGGAATACAATTACCTTCGCCTCTTCCTGAAGGAAATCCTCTTACTATGGGTCATGAAATCTTTGGAGAAGTTGCAGCTTTAGGAGAAGACGTTGAAGGTGTAAGCGTCGGAGAAAAATATGTAGCTTATCCTTGGATGGGCTGTGGAGATTGTGAGTTATGCAACGATGATATGACTCATTATTGTCCCAATAATTCTAATTTAGGTATCCATGTAGGTGGTGGGTATGGAGATCATGTTTTAGTGCCCGATGAGAAATATCTATTTTCCGCTGCCGATACTCCGGATAGTCTAGCTGGAAGCTATGCTTGCCGTGGGTTAACTGCTTACAGTGCACTGAAGAAAGCTGGACCGTATAACAAAGACAATTCATTGGTGATCGTATCTGCGGGAGGCATGGGTATATTGGCGCTAAAAATAGCTAAAGCAGCTTATGGTATTAACGCTATAGTTGTCGACATTGATGATGAGAAGCTTGGAATGGCAAGCCAGCTAGGTGCTTCTGCAACAATTAACTCAACAGAGGAAGGAGCAGCAGAGAAATTATTTGAGCTGACCGAAGGAGGCGCTAGATCAATAGTAGATTTTGTAGGTGCCGAGGCTTCTGTAAATTTTGGATATAACCTTTTAGCCAGAGGAGGCAGTTATGTAGTGGTTGGTCTTTTTGGGGGCCAAATTAGCGTACCTCTCCCAATGCAAGCTCTTTTTGAAAAAAAGCTTATGGGTTCTTATGTAGGAAGTCTAGGTGATATGCAAGAGCTAATGGAGCTAGTCGTTGCAGGTAAAATTGATCCAGTAGATGTAGAAACAAGAGATGTTTCTGAAGCTAATAGGACTTTAAAAGAAATGAAAGAAGGGAAGTTATTAGGACTAGTAGCCCTAACTCATGATTAGTTAAGAGATAGAAGAAAAAACTTCACCAATCTGTTCGTTTAGAACTAAATCGGCTATATGATCAAAGTCGGTGGGTTGATTGTTGATAATTACTAATTTTGCACCAACTTCCTTAGCTAATCCTGGAAATCCAGCAGCAGGAAAGACTACCAATGAAGTTCCTATAGAGATAAATAATTCACAAGTTAAAGTTTTTTCTTGAGAAATTCTCATTTCTTCTTCAGGCATTGGTTGTCCAAATGAGACAGTAGCAGTTTTTATTAAACCACCACATTCATTACAAGTTGGAGGTATTTCTGAATTAAGAAATTCAACTTTTAAGGATTTAAGTTCGTATCTTTTATTACAATCTAGACATTTTGCATAGGTCGCATTTCCATGCAATTCAGTAATTCTACTTTCTTCTATACCGGAATCTTGATGAAGGTTATCTACATTTTGTGTAATTAAATGCGCGTTTTCTTTCTTTTCCATTATCTCAGCAATCTTTTTATGACCTATATTTGGTTTTGCTGAAATAAAAGAGTCTCCTGAAGAAAATTTTCTCTTCCAAGATTCAACTCTTTTTTCTTCAGAGCCTACAAAATCTTGGAAGTAAATCGGTTGAGATGTTTTCCAAACCCCTTTGGGTCCCCTAAAATCAGGGATTCCTGATTCCGTGCTTATTCCCGCGCCCGTAAAGAAAACTATTCTTTCGTTTTCTTCTATAAGTCTTTGAAATTCTTTAAACATAATTAATCTATTTTTTCTTTTACAGCTTTTGATCGAGTGAACTAAACTATAGAATCTTACAGCAAGTTAGATTATGCAAGAAATTTTAGCAAACCAAGAATTGTTATGGACCTTAACGGTTATTTACGACCTTGGCTTAGCAATATTCTTATATAGGTTCTTTGGAAAGCATGGCCTTTATGCTGCAGTAATCTTAGGTATTATATTAGGTAATCTGCAAGGAGGTAAGGTAAGTGAGTTAGAGATATTTGGTTATTCTTTTACTGCAAGCATGGGGGCAATACTCTACTCAGGAATATACTTTGCAACAGATGTTTTAAACGAGAAATTTGGTAAAGAAGAAGCTAACAGAGCAGTTATGTTGGGCTTTGTTGCAAATATTGCAGTTATGATAACTTTATGGATAAGTATTCAGTTTAGGCCTTCAGATATTACAGGTTCTGCTCTAGAGGTTCATAATGCTATATCCACTTTAGCAGGGTATTCACCTATTTTCGTTATAGGATCTTTAACCGCTTACTTAATTAGTCAAAGATTCGACGTATGGATATTCCATAGAATAAAGATTATGACAGATGGAAAATATCTATGGCTAAGGAACAATGTTTCTACTCTGTCTTCACAAGCTCTAGATACTTTTTTATATACCTTTGTTTGGGTTGTAGCTGGAGAGCTTTCTTTTGCTGCTGCTTTTGGAATAGCTTTAACAAAATATGTTTTTAAGGTCATAATTGCACTTATAGATACAATATTTATTTATTGGGTAAGAAAATGGTAAAAAAGAAGAAATTCTCATGTATTGCAATTTCTACTTCTTCCAGTGAGAAGAACATCCCTATTATTGCCGAACAACTTATTGAAGTATTAAAGAATCAGGATGTAAAAATACTTTTAGATGAAAATCTTTCCCTAAATAAAAAGAAAAAATTTAAAACCCATTCAGAAAGAACCATTATAAGTCAGGCTGATTTAGTCATAGCTATTGGAGGTGACGGGACAATGCTTAATTCTTCAAGAAGGTATGGTTCGAAAGGAATTCCAATTTTAGGCATAAATTTAGGGAAGTTAGGATTCTTAACCGATATAGCACCTGAAGAATTGACTTCCTCTATCATCAGAATAATTGAGAAAGAATATGTTGAAGATAAAAGGTTCTTTCTGCAGACGACAGTTAGTAACGAAAAAGAAAAAGCTTTAGCTCTGAACGAAGTGGTGATTCACTCAGGAGCAATAGCACAATTAATAGAGTACAACTTGTTTGTAAATGACGAATTTGTATATACACAGAAATCTGATGGATTAATTATAGCTTCACCAACAGGCTCAACAGCCTATTCTTTGTCGGGAGGTGGTCCAATAATTTATCCTAACTTAGATGTTCTTATATTGATGCCCATGTTTCCTCAAAGCCTTACATCGAGCCCTTTAATAGTAAGTGCAAACAGCTCGATAAGAGTAGAATTGCTCAATAAGAAGAACAAGAAGCATCTTAGCTTTGATAGCCACAACAGCATATCTCTTAAAGGAGAGGCGATAGTAAAGATAAAAAAAGCAGACGCGGAGCTCACCTTAATCCATCCTGAAGATCATAGCTTTTTTGAGAGCTGTAGAGATAAGTTAGGTTGGAGCTCTAACCTTTTAAAGAAATAATTCTATCTTAGCTAAAAGATTCTTATTTTTGAGAATTACATCTTGTTCATCGTCTATATTTGAATACTCAAGGAAGATTTTTAGATTTTTACTCAAAGAAGTTTTAAGCGATACCTCATATCCTTTTATTTGTCTTGGTAGACTGCCCCAATAATTCTTAGAATTAAGGTTTTCATTAATATCAGCTTTTAATAATCTAACTTTAACAAAACTTTTTGAGTTAATTTCTTGATAGTAACTCAATGATGATTTTTGAGAGTCTGCATCTATAGAAGCTCCAATTGGTTTTTTATAATATCTGTAACCATCTCTGTAGATATGGTGGTTATATGCAATGTTTACACCTTTTACACCTGAATAAGTTGTATGAACATCTGTATCTGTGTGTTCGACAATAATTTTATTTGGTTTTTTAAAAGACTTAAAACTGTATCCTAGTCCAAGATTATAAATTGTTCTTGTCGGAACCAGGTTAGATTGATCTTCTCCTACTATCTGTCCAAATACTTCAAGATTTTTGTCTTTTGTCAACCTTAGAGAAAAGTCTCCACCTGCCAACTGGTTACCAGGTTCATTGTTCCCACTAATCCCATCAGTCCCTGTATTGTCTCTACCAATAATAAAGTTACCTAAGGTTTTTAAATTTTCTGGCCTACCTTGCCCTCCTATCTGACCAGTTCTAAATAATGAAAAGTTAAATCTTGAATGAGGTGAAAATGAAACATAGGCACCAACTAGTTTTGCTTTAGGAATAAATCTGTCTTCTTCTAGTTGATTAATAAAAATTTCGTAATTTAAGGGGCCTAAAAAACTTAATAAAGGAAAATCCAGACTAGAGGCTAAATTATTTCTAAATGATAGACCCACGGAAGGGCGGGCATTATTAGATAATATTAAGCTGTCTTCCCATGAAGGAGACCACCATTTTGAAGTTCTTCCGAGGGTAATAATTTTATTATTAAAAGTATAAGAAATATATGATTCATCAAATCTTAAATTTTTAGTGTGATTATTTTCGAGTTTTGTAGCTCGGATCTTAAAAGACCAGTTATTTGAAGTAGCTTCTGTTTCAATAAACAAATTTTTAGATGAGATCTGTCTATCGCCAAAGCTTTGAAGTTTTTGCTCATATCCTTCTGATTCAAATCCTATTTTAAAAGATGAATTATTAACACTTTCTTTAATATGGTCATGTAATTCTGATATGAGTCTTTGACATTTTTCTGTTTTTTTAGATAAGTCTAATTCTTCTATCTCGTTATAAACATTGCTAAGGTTATAGGGAAATTTAGAGATGTTAGGTATATTTATTTCACATAGCGATAACGAATCTAGCTTCAGTCGAAGACTTATGTCCTCTACACTTACCCAAGGAGATGAGTTAATAGAAAGAGTAAGAAATAAAATTAGTACAAGAAATTTTTTCATTTAATTCTTTTATTATCCCAAATAAAAACAACTTTTTTTAATTTATTATCTTATCTGTTTTATATGAAGGTTAATTTGTCTGTTAGACTTACTATAAATAACAAAAAGTATGCTTATAAGGTTTATTGATTTTCTTACTCCTTTGCTTCACTTTCTTCCTCCTGAAGTTTCCCACAAATTTGCTCTTTTATCCTTAAAACTATTAAACCTTTTTGGTTGGAAAGGTATTTCTTCAAGAGGTAAAGAGACCAGAATATTAGGACTTAACTTTAAAAATAATTTGGGTCTTGCAGCAGGCTTAGATAAGAACGGAGATTATATTGAAGCTCTTGCTTCTTTAGGGTTTAGTTTTATTGAAATAGGAACGGTAACCCCCAGACCTCAGGAAGGTAACCCTAAGCCTAGGCTCTTTAGATATAAAAAAGATCTAGCTTTATTAAATAGAATGGGGTTCAACAATAAGGGAGTAGATCACTTAGTTTCTAGATTAAAGGATTCTAATGCAGATTGTATTTTAGGAGTAAGCATAGGAAAAAACTTTGATACACCTAATGAAAGAGCTCTAGATGATTATGTTCATTGTTTAAAAAAGGTTTATGAGTATGCAAACTATATTGTCATTAATATTTCCTCACCAAATACAGAGAATTTAAGAGACCTTCAGTCAGAAGATAGTTTAAATAAACTTTTATCAGGTCTAGTTAAGGAAAGAGATGTCCTTAAAGAAGATCTTGGATATAAACCCTTTCTGGTAAAAATCTCACCCAACCTCTCTTCTGAAGACATCAAGGCAATTAGTAAAGTTATACAATTTCAAAAGATAGACGGATTAATCTGCTCGAACACTTCTAATGATCATTCACTTGAACCCAAAGGAGCAGGCCTAAGTGGGTTGCCTATTTTAGAGATCTCAAACCACGTTCTTTTTGAGTTTAGGAGCATTTTGGGTAAAGACTTTCCCATCATTGCTTCTGGAGGAGTGGTGGATAAAGAATCTTACGAAAGCAAGATTTTATCTGGTGCTGATTTAGTACAAATATATACTGGAATTATCTATAAAGGCCCAGGTTTAATTCAGAGATTGAATGATTAATCTTAAAAATTAAAAAAAATTTTTCTTGACATAAAGCACCAATCTGAACTTTATACTAAAAAAGGGAAATTAATTATGAAATCAGTAGTTGTTGTTGAATCTCCAGCAAAAGCCAAAACCATCGAAGGGTATTTGGGGGATTCGTATAGCGTAATAGCTTCTTTTGGGCATGTTAGAGACATGGAAGAAAAAGATGGCGCTGTTGAGCCTGGTGATTGGTCAAACATAAAATGGTCTTTAAATAAAAGAGGTAAACAACAAGTTGATGAAATTTTATCCCTAATAAGAAATGCAGATAGATTAATTTTAGCTACTGACCCTGATAGGGAGGGCGAAGCAATAGCTTGGCATATATTTCAATTATTAAAAGAAAAGAAAGTATTAGAGGACAAAGAGGTCTCTAGGGCTGTATTTAATTCCATAACAAAAAATTCTGTTACCGAATCTATAAACAATTTAAGAGAAATCGATATTGATATGGTTGAGTCTTATTTAGCAAGGAGAGTGCTTGATTATCTAGTGGGTTTTAATATATCTCCTTTGTTGTGGAGAAGACTCCCAGGAGCTAGGTCTGCAGGAAGAGTTCAATCAGTAGCATTAAAATTAATATGCGAAAGGGAAGCTGAAAGAGAAGCTTTTGATCCTAAGGAGTATTGGACTATTGATGCTAAATTTAAAACTAAAGACGAAGAGATTGTTAATGCTAGTCTTAATATGGCAGATGGAAAGAGAGTAAAGAAATTTGATATATCTTCCAAGGAAGCATCTGATCATTTCATGAAGAATTTAAGCTCATTGGACTACTCAATTTCTGAAATAAATAAAAAGCCTACAAAAAGAAATCCAAGGCCGCCATTTATAACCTCAACCATGCAACAAGAAGCAGCCAGGAAACTTAGATTCTCAGCTGACCATACGATGAGAGTTGCTCAGACGCTTTATGAGCAAGCTCTTATAACTTATATGAGGACTGATAGCACCAATATAGTAGGAGAGGCAATTAATGAAATTAGAGACTTAATACAAAGTAAATACGGAGACAAATATTTACCTGAAAGTCCAAAGTTTTACTCCAAGAAGAACCAACAAGCACAAGAGGCTCACGAAGCAGTTAGGCCTACCCAGGCCTCGATACTCCCAGAAGAGAGCGGTCTTAGTGGTGATGAATTACGCTTGTATTCTTTAATATGGAATCGTGCAATTTCAAGCCAAATGGAAAGTGCTCAATTAACACAAACTGAAGTTCTGATT
>Ga0208764_10000821_pt1 | contig 20090 bp, 18 predicted proteins | sample ETNtaG_18_FD_185762 | JGI IMG/M metagenome (GOLD analysis project Ga0208764, IMG submission 185762) | Marine microbial and viral communities from oxygen minimum zone, Eastern Pacific Ocean - ETNP201302SV91 (SPAdes) (version 2) | ecosystem: Environmental > Aquatic > Marine > Oceanic ... | reverse complement strand
TCTTCTGACTCCTCGGGACTTTGGGCCATGTCGGGCCAAGGCTTGCGATCTGTTGACCTTGCAACACTTCCATACCCTGGCCTTGCAACCGATTACAAACCCTTTCTAGTAGCGATGCTGTCAGTAGCTGATGGGGTAGGCATAGTAACTGAAAATCTATTTAGTGGCCGATTCCGCTACGTCGATGAACTCATTAGGATGGGGGCTGACATTCGCACGGAGGGTCACCACGCTGTCATCAGGGGAGTAGCCCAACTTTCAGGTGCCCCAGTACGTGCCCACGACATCAGGGCGGGAGCTGCTCTTGTTACAGCAGCATTAAAAGCCGAGGGTGAAACGGAAATCAGGGACCCTCATCATATAGATAGAGGCTACGAAGATTTAGTTGGAAAGCTTCAAAGTCTCGGGGCGAACATAGAGCGATCGATTTAAGTTAGGTTTTCATCAATATTTTTGTTACGGATTTTTGCACGCCTGTTCGCTATCGCAAGCAAGACCCAAATTACGGCAATTGGTGCAACAACCATAAGGATTTCATCCCATCCACCTTGATGGCCAAAAATAAATACTCTCAACACTTAAACGATAGTAACGGCTCAAAGATAAAAGTGCCTTACCGATATACGATGACCGGCTTCTAGCTAGGATATTGATGTGGGAATGAGTGAAGACTTCGACTCGGAATACTTTGAACTTTCAGGGATTCGTGGTGAATGTATAGATTTCGGTACTGCGAATCCAGTGAACTATACGGAAGCCATTATGACACCGTCAGAGTGTGAAAAAATCCGCATTAACGGAAAGCTTTTTCTCCCTGAGAGTTCAGAGCCTTCGCCAGCTGTGGTTATGGTCCCGGGAAGTCTCGGAGTTAGCGAGAATCACCTCACGCATGCTGAAACTCTTCTCAGCGAGAGAATAGCGGTATTTGTGGTCGATCCGTTTTCCAATAGAAGCGTTCAATCTACGGTCGCGAATCAGACCCAGTATTCATTTGCAGCTAGCGCTTTTGATGTCCTCGCTGCTTTACGTACAATACGAGAGCACCCGCAAATTGACCCAACTCGAATCTCTGCACAGGGGCATAGTCGCGGAGGAGCAGCAATTCTAACTGCAGCAATAAGGGCGTTTGCTGATCCCATCGTAGGGCCGGAATGTGTGTTTAAAAGTATCTATGCGGTTTATCCATGGTGCGGACACCAGTTCATTACCCCATACGTAGGATCCACCAGAGTCCGCGCGATTGTCGGTGAACTCGATGATTGGCTTTCAGTCCAGCAGGTCCAATCACAAATCCAGGCAATTAATCTTTGTGGCGGAGATGCATCAATACGAATTATGGCCGGAGCATCGCACAGCTTTGATAAAGAAGAATTTCTCCATGAATTGCCTGACGCAAGTGTCTCCCCGAACGCACCCACTATCTATTTAACTCCTGATGGATCGATGATTGACCCCTACTCTGGCTCCGTCTCATCAGTAGAAACTGATAGGACCTACTTCCTCAAAGCTGTAGAGGCAGGGCATGGAAGGCGAGGAGCACATATTGGCGGTACAAAAGAGCAACAAGAGGCTTTCCGATCTGACATGCTTGCATTTCACAAATCCAATTTCTAGGAGCAATCTCCGACTTTAAAAGAATTGAAGAAGTTTGTTAGCTGAAAGAGCCGCAAACTCCAACGAGGTTCGTAACATTAGGGTTCTATGACCTCTGAGAGCTCGATGTCCACCAACCAACCCTGCTATCGGCATGCTAATCGGCCTGGTGGTGTCCGTTGTCAGCGATGTGACCGAAATATCTGCACTGGTTGCATGATCACTGCATCCGTCGGCTTTCATTGTCCAGAGTGTGTCGGAAGCTCCAGAAGAGTCACCAGAACTTCACAAAACATATTTCATTTTGACCCGCTAGTAGTGAAAGTTCTAATAATCTCGAACGTGATCCTCTTCGTAGTTGGTATCGGTATGGGCGATGGGGTTCAAGGGCAAATAACTTCTGATGGATTGATCGTTCGTGGTGGATTGTTCTCGGGGTTTGACGATTGGTACCGTGTCATTACTTCAGGGTTTTTGCACTACGGTTTTGTGCACCTAGGTTTCAACATGTACGCCCTATGGCTTCTTGGGCCTTCATTTGAAAGGGCATTAGGACGGTTTCGCTTCTCCCTTTTCTACTTTGCCGCTGTTGCCGCTGGCTCATTTGGAGCAATGTTGTGGAGTCCGAACAGTCTTACCGTTGGAGCAAGCGGGGCGATATTTGGCCTACTAGGCCTTGCAACTATTGCGCAGCGCTCCAGCGGATACTCCATTTGGAAAAGTGGGTTGGGGATGATACTGCTGCTTAATTTTGTTTTGACATTTACGGTCTCATCCATATCTGTCGGCGGACATCTCGGAGGCTTTGTTTCTGGCTTAACTATGGGGTGGTTATTATTTGAGTTGCCTAAAAGAACAAAGATTCCAAAATATTTTCCCGAAACCGTAATTATTCTTCTCGCTGGCGCAGCATATATAGGAACTCTCGTTATTTCCTGATCACGAAATGAGGACGCTACCTTTTATTGGTAGAGTTACCCCATGGCACAGATTTTTATTCTAGTAATGATCGTTTGCCTGATTCTTCATTTCCGAACTCTGGCAAAACGTCGACGGGAATAAGTTTCTCGCAATGGGAATTCCTGCAGTTTTAAAGATCACGTTCTCTATGACGAAGAGCACCCGTCTTCAATTAAAGTCCTTAAGTTCTCTAAGTTCTTCTGCCATACGTGTTCAAGGATCTTTTTTCCAACAGGGTTCCTAAACGGTCCTCCCATCCAAAATGGAAAGATCAAAGACTCCTCCCAAGTAAACGTAGTTCTCCGAGGGTTCAGCTCAAGCAAGGTAAATCGTCCCTTCCCGCTCACAAGCCCTTTGTGGGATACTCCTATCGTCTTACCCTCTACCCACTCAGTGATTTCCATCCGGTCAGTTAATTTGATAGGTCCGATTTGAGTTTCGCAATCGAAGGTCGTACCAACTCCTTGTCGGCGAGTCCCTGTGAAGTGAATTGAAACTGCATCATCCATCCAGTTCACATGGCTCTTAATGTCTACAACAGCATTCCAAACATCTTCAAGCGGGGCTTCGATTAACGTATCCACAGAGATCTCGGGCACTGCTTCATCTTAATTGTTGTTTCCGATCACTGCCCTGTCGGAGTATTCTTAATGTATGAACGAGAAAATAATATACCTCGACAATGCAGCTTCTGCTCCTATACGTCAAGAAGCAATTGACTCAATGATTTCGGTCCTGGAGAACTGTTATGGGAACCCATCAGGAGCTCATAAAATGGCACGAAAAGCTAGGCGATTAATCGATGATGCGCGTGACGTACTTTCGTTTGGTTTAGGTTGCGACCCGAAAGAAATCATTTTTACTGGTGGGGGGACCGAAGCAGATAATCTTGCAATTTTCGGAGTTCATGGCACACGCGGAGGGACTGTTATTGCTTCCTCAACTGAACATCATGCAGTGTTAGAACCAGTGCAGCGCCTGGGCGGGAAGCTTATTAGGGTAAGCGAAGATGGTTCACTGGATCTAGGTCATCTTTCTAGTCTTATGGATGAAGAAGTGAGATTAGTTTCGGTTGGGCTGGTAAATGGCGAAACGGGCGTAATTCAAGACTTAGAAAAAATTGCAGAGATAATCAAAAGTCAGGCTCCAGAAGCGCTTCTCCATACAGATGCCGTACAAGCTTTTCCATGGCTAGATGTTGCATCATCAGCAAAATGTGCAGATCTCATCAGTATCGCCGGCCATAAGTTCGGAGCCCCAAAGGGGGTAGGGGCGCTGGTGGTTCGAGAAGGAATCGAGATTTCTCCAATGCAGCTCGGAGGCGGACAAGAGCTAGGGATTAGAAGTGGAACACAAAATACTGCTGCGATTGTAGCGATGGCAGCCGCCGCATCAGTTACTGTAGCCGAACGCGAAAATACGGTAGAGAGAGTAGCCAAACTCCGAGATGCGCTTGCCGATAAGCTACAAGAAATACCTCACAGCTATGAAACAGGTGTGGAGTTAGAAAATGGAAAGGTGGATCGCTCAAATAAAATCGTCGGATCTTGTCATTTCTGTTTTGCAGGGATAGAAAGCGAAGCGCTGCTCTTTATGCTCGAGCAAGAAAATATACTAGCTTCGGCTGCTTCTTCCTGCTCTAGTGGCGCCCAAGACCCTTCCCATGTTTTAGCGGCGATGGGCTATTCGCGAGATCTAGCTGGCGGGTCATTGAGGCTTTCACTTGGCCATGCAACCACAAGGGAAGAGATAAATATTGCGATGGAAGCCGTCCCTAAATTTATAGAGGATTTAAGAAAGACCGGATCATGAAACCAAAGAGAAAGATACTAGTCGCAATGTCTGGGGGTGTTGATTCCTCAGTTGCTGCTGGCTTGTTGCAAAAGGAAGGATATGAAGTCACTGGCGTAACCTTAAAGCTTTGGGGAGGGCCGTCAGATACAGGTTGCTGTTCCGTTTCAGATGTGACCGATGCTCGACGAGTTGCTGACAACCTGGAGATCGAACATCATGTATTCAATTTTGGTGATGAATTCGAAGATCATGTTGTTGGTCCTTACGTCCGTTCCCATGCAGAAGGTTTAACGCCAAATCCGTGCATCGAATGTAATCGTCATCTTAAATTCGACAAACTAATGCGAAGGGCAAATGCCTTAGGCTTTGACCTGATCGCAACAGGGCATCATGCGCGGGTAGTGAAAAGCAATGAGGGTCTTGCTGTGGCGCGCGGGGCTGACTCTTCGAAAGATCAATCCTATGTTCTACATATGTTGGATCAACAACAATTGCGGCAACTTAAGCTTCCGCTTGGAGAAATGAAAAAAACAGAGGTTCGTGATATCGCGGCTTCGATGAATCTTCGCGTGGCAGGAAAACCCGATAGTCAAGATGTGTGCTTTATTAGCAACGTCAAGGGATCACGAAAGAAATTCCTAGAGCAGCGGATCGACCTTAGGCCTGCGAAGGTTCTTGATAAGGAAATGCGAACAGTCGGTCAAGTCGACTCTATAGAAATGGTAACAATTGGTCAACGAAAGGGGTTGGGCCTATCCGGGCAGGGAGATCCTAAATATGCCGTAGAGATAAATACAGAAAAGGCGACCGTTACAGTGGGGGAGAAGTCAGAGCTATATTGCGATACGACAAATGTAAAGGACCTGCGTTGGGCTGGTCTGCCGTACCCTGGAAAAGTAGAAGTCCAGACTAGTGCCCATGGCCGAACTGCTCCTGCAAGTATTACCTCTATGGTTGAGTGGGCTGAACCGCATGTAAGAGTAGCCCCAGGCCAATCATTAGTTTTTTATGATGGTGATTTAGTTGTCGGATCAGCGATTGCGCTATAGCTTTTGCGTATTTATGCTATTGGGATAGAACGATCTTGCGCCTCTGAAAAAACGATGCTTGCTAACGATGTAGAGATCACGAAAGATGAGACCGTTAACATCTCAGACTCTGAATTTGGTTTTCTACGCACAGCGATTTCTGCTTCTTCGTTAAGCTCCACTTCTACTGCGTGACCTAGACTCGCCATAGTTAAGTCTTCGGCATTTGATCCAACGAGAGCTAAACGAATTGATCTTATTCCACCTTTCTTAACGAGAAATGGGTCTGCAAGAAGTAACGGGTCATGGATGACTATTCCAGCTGGAACGAATACTAGCCACCTTTGGGCTAGTGCATGGAGCGAACGAAAAGCTACAAAGCTACAAATTCCCCCAAGCCCTGCGACCAAAACCCCTGCTAGCCATTGACTACTAGAGAATAGCAAAGGGGAACTGATAAATGTTATAGCTATACCAGCCCATGCCATGGGTATCGGCCCTAAGAGCATCGCACCAGGCGGCTTTAAAGGTATGCGAACTTCATTGCCATATGAAGATCCATTCACAAACCAAAACCCAACTTGGGGCGTTATCGACAGAACAAAAGCAATTCCACCTAGGCATAAGGTGACGATACCTAACAAGGATGCTGGGGCTTCAAGAGCTCCCCAAATAATGATGACAACGTTCATAGCCGCCAAGACTCGGAAGGGAGTGAGTAAACTAGATAGAGGAACAAGAGACAAAAGAAGGCCCAAAGCCCAATAAAACCATAGCCCAATAGTTGCTGTAATTTGGACAGAGCGACTTGAGAGGCTCAACGCATTATCGAACATATCACCAGCAGTAAAAGGAAGAGCCAGCCATGCCATCCTCAAAGCCCATATACGGTAGTCTTTGGTCACATATTGATGTTTGCAGCCCAGCGGTGGGTCATGCCAATCCAATCCAAGACTTAGTGGTAGAAACCTGTGACAACTGAACAAGAAAAGCGTGCTAAAGAACTTCGGGATTTGATTAAGATCCACAATGCCGCGTATTACGATGAGGACAGTCCAATAATCCCAGATGCTGAATGGGATATGTTGATGAAAGAATTGCTTGAATTAGAAGAGCAATATCCCAACCTTCGCAAAGATGATTCACCCACTCAAAATGTCGGTGGTTCTCCTTCTAAGATCTTTTCCCCAGTAACCCATAGGGTTCCAATGATGTCTCTTGATAACGCTTTCGAGATTGATGCGCTACAACAGTGGAAAGAAAAACTTGAAAGAAAACTAGAAGGAGGAACAGAAATTGGGAATCTAGTGTGCGAACTCAAATTTGATGGGCTGGCAATATCCGTTCGTTATGAACAAGGCCGATTGGTCCAGGCTGCGACTCGTGGAGATGGACTTGTTGGAGAAGACGTTACTCATAACGTCTTAACGATTGCCGACATACCAAAGGTTATTCAAGGTGCGCCCCCTGTACTAGAAGTACGCGGTGAGGTGTATCTGCGGAGAAGCGAATTTCGAAAGCTGAATGAAGAAGCGAAAAAAAACGACGGGAAAGAGTATGTAAATCCTCGGAATGCTGCTGCAGGCTCATTGCGTCAGAAAGACTCAAATATCGCAGCTACCAGAAATCTTTCTTTCTGGGCGTATCAGTTAGGTGAGGTTGTAGAAGGACCTAATCTCCTTTCCCACTATGCAACACTTAAGTTCCTCTCATCATTGGGGCTTCCAGTAAATAAGAACGCCAAGCTTGTCAGAAACACAGAGGGTGCCCTCGATTACATCAAGGAATTCCAAAAAGTGAAAGATTCACTCGATTACGAATTTGATGGGATTGTCATTAAAGTAGATTCTCTCGACCTCCAAAGAGAGTTAGGAAATACTGCGAAAGCTCCTAGATGGGCAATTGCTTACAAACTACCTCCTGAGGAACAGGTCACTACTCTTTTAGATATTGAAGTCTCTATCGGAGCAGCAGGCTCTGCAACTCCCTTTGCGCGTCTAGATCCAGTCTTTGTAGGAGGGGTAACTGTCTCAACGGCTACGCTGCACAATGAAGATCAAATAAAGGAAAAGGATGTCCGCCCTGGAGATAAAGTAATCGTTCGACGCGCCGGGGAAGTAATACCTGAAGTCGTCGGCCCCGTCCTTTCCGAGCGTCCTAAGAGCTTGCCGAAATGGGAATTCCCGGAAAATTGCCCATCCTGCGGAGCGAAACTCGAACGACCTTCTGGAGAAGCTCGCCATAGGTGCAATAACTATAGCTGCCCCAGACAAGTCCGTGGCAGAGTGGAACACTTCGCCCAGCGTACAGCTATGGACATTGAACATTTGGGAGAACAGAGTATCGACCTGTTCGTCTCAAAAGGGCTAATCCAAGATATCGGTGATATTTATAGTATTGATTTTGAACTCGTGAGAACCTTTGAAGGGTTTGGAGAATTGTCAGTCACTAATTTGCGAGACGCTATCGAAGGTTCTAAATCTAGATCCTTAGGTAATCTCATTTTTGGGCTGTCGATTCCCCACGTTGGAAGAACTAATGCAGATTTGCTCGCAACTACCTTCGGGTCAATGCAGTCGCTAGAGCAAGTAAGTCACGATGAACTTCAATCAGTTGAAGGTCTAGGACCAGTGATAGCTACAAGTGTGTATGAGTTTTTCCGGTCACCTACAACTTTAGTGGTGCTTGAAAAGTTACAATCCGCAGGAGTTAATTTCCAAGGGCCGGAAAAAATCGAACTAGCACAAACTCTCATCGGAAAGTCAATCGTAGTAACTGGCACTCTTGAGAGATACAACCGAGACGAGGCTGCTGCAGCAATCAAAAACAGAGGGGGAAAGTCACCTGGAAGTATTTCGAAAAAAACTGATGCCTTAGTTGTCGGAAATAATCCCGGAGCTTCTAAAGTCGGGAAAGCAGAGGATCTAGGGGTCCCAACTATTAACGAAAATGCATTTGAAAAACTTTTATCGACCGGAGAGGTTCCTCAATGAGCTTTGATGCTAAACCTGCATATGGTATTTCGACAATACTTTGGGATTTTGGTGGGATCTTTACCGGATCGCCCTTTTATGGTGTAAACGAATATGTCGAAAGTCTTAATTTGACTGTTAAAGACATTACAAAGTTGGTTCTTGGATATGGACTTTCAAATGGAGACCACCCATGGCACAGACTCGAGCGGGGGGAGATCACCATGGAAGAAGCTGCTCAAGAGATTCTCAAAGCCATAGAAGATGAAGGAATAAATGGATTCGATATCGAAAAGTTCTTCAAATCAATAAGTGGGAGACCAGAACATGCAGACGAAATGTACGAAGGCGTTCGAAGATTAAAGGCGAAAGGGAAACGTCAAATAATCGTCTCAAACAATTTTCGCGAGTTCTCTGGAATCTGGAAGACTATGCTCCCAGAAGGCTTATTCGATGGCATTATCGACAGCAGCCAGGTAGGCGTACGGAAACCTGACCCGGCCATCTTCCACCTTGCATTGAAGCTAGGGGGAGCTTCTCCAGAGACAGCAGTTTTCCTTGATGACTACGAAGAACATATCCAAGTAGCAAATTCGATTGGGATCAGAGGAATACTGGTTGGGGAAGACCCAACCGCGGCACTAGCAGAATTAGAGTCATTAGTCGGCTAAGAGCCCTTTACAATGCCGTGAAGCACCATTCAATTCTCTGCCGTGATGAAGGGTCTGACAAGGGCCAGAATTCAGCAACGACACAATTCCGGCCACCTAACAACTCTGGGACAGCTCTTCCATCGAGAGGTTGAAAAACAAAACGGTTCAGTGTCGAGCTAAACGAGCCACCTGTGCCAGCACTCTCACGAGGGTTCTCTTCGCTCCTGAGAACATTTATCTGATCGGGCGGAATCGGAATACCATTAATTGTTAATTGAGCGTCATATCCGGAAGTGAGGTCTATGCCCACAGCACTCTGGCGCAAGACTTCGGAATCTGCCTCAGGGATTAAAGCTTCAATAGCGGGATTTCCTTCAACTCGTATATCTCCCGAGTCCTGCGTTGAAAGAACTAGGGCAAAGATTACCAAAATTATTCCCAAGGTAACCAAGGCAGGCCCGAACAAGCGTGAGAATTTGGACCTTGCAGTTAAAGTATTTAAACGCTGGGTTTCCATATCAATATTGTGCCCTATTTAGTCAAGTTTTATGACGAATTTCAAACTTTGATGCAAATTCGCCAGACACTGAATACGCTTTACCAGTGGCAAATTCACTCCCTACCGACTCCGGAATCGTTATTGACGGCCGATATCGCCTGATTGCCCCATTGGGTATTGGCTCAGGCGGCCAAGTGTATCTAGCGGACGATATACGACTCCGAAGGCAGGTAGCCGTTCGCGTCATCCAAAGATCCTATGCAGATGACCCTTCATTTTTAGAACAATTTTGTTCAGAAGCGGAAAAAGCAACTGCCTTAGATCATCCAAATCTTGTACCTGTGTATGACTGGGGGGAGAAAGAACTTCCATACGTTGTAACGGAGTACCTTTCTGGTGGAACCTTACGAGAACTTCTCGACACCGTTGGGAGTGTTAGCCCCTCTCAAGCTTTACTCATAGGCATCGAAATTAGTAAAGGGCTTGAGTATGCGCATAAACGAGGGGCTATGCACTTTATGCTGAAACCCGAAAACATTATGTTTGATTTCGAATCGAACATTCGGATAGCGGACTTAGGAATAGCGAGCATTCTTTCTGGACTCGGTATGCCTGAATCCGAAAAACAAATAAAAGAACAATACCTCTCTCCTGAACAGGTTCGTGGGCGAAGGAGTGATCAACGAAGCGATATCTATTCACTTGCAGTTCTTCTCTATGAATGTGTTGCTGGAAGTAACTTAACGGAACAAAGTGAAGCTATTGATGATGGCAACTCATTAGGGAAACAGCTTGACCCAGACCCAGAAATATTTGGGAGCCTAGCACTTCCACTAGTACGAGCTTCAGCGGTAGACCCAAATGAACGTCCCACCGCAGGAGAAATGCTTCAGATTTTGATGAAGGCCACAGCTAGTCAAAGCCGACCCGAGCCACTTCCAGTTTTAACAGGGTTGGAAGTAGAGAACTCCATCTCACTACATGAAGATCCGACGCTTGTCGATCTCATAAAAGCTCCGGATAATGATGGGAGGTTTACTCGCCTGATTAAAAAAATACGAAGACGAATAAACCGTTGGATCTGGCTGCTACTTATGCTTGCAGTCGTTCTAGGGACAGTAGGAATCACATATTTAGCTTCACAAGATAACGTCGAAATCTCATCAAAAGTTATCCCTGAAGTAGCTGGAATGACTGTGGAAGAATTTACTGAAAGCATCGGAGACTACTGGAACCCCCAAGAGGCCTTAGATCGTCTTGATGGGACACTCCCCGGAACTATTCTTCGCACCGAACCTGAGGCAGGCCAATTGCTCGAAGAAGGAAAGGAAATAACCTACTTTGTTTCCCAAGGACCTGAGCTGCGACCAATCCCAAAAAATCTTATAGGAATCAAGCTTAGTGATGCCGAAGCGCTCCTTTTAGGAGCTGAACTATCTCTAGGAAAAGTGACAGAAGAATTAAACGAGGATTATCCGGCAGGGGTTGTTATTTCCGTATCTGCTCGAGAAGGGGAAATGCCGACAGGGACTCCTGTGGACCTAATCGTTAGCCTCGGACCGGTTCTGAGGACGATCCCCGCAGATTTAATTGGCGCAACCTCAGAAGACGCTCAAACCCAACTCGTCCTCGAAGGTCTTCAGTACCAGGTAGTTGAAATATACGACGAAACTATTCCAGAGGGGGCAGTTATCTCTGTAGAGCCAGAATCTCTAGCTCAGGTCCTTCGAGATACAGTTGTTGAGCTTCGAGTTTCGCTAGGTCCGGCGATTGAAGAATAGTTAACTCCAACCAAAACAAGCTGATACCCAAGTCTTTTCGCTTGTAGAATGAGTTTAATGACTGAACCAATATCAGAGAAAGAAGTTGCTCACGTGGCATACCTTGCCCGTCTTCGACTATCAGATGAAGAACTCCAGCTTTTCACGAAGCAACTAGGGGCAGTTTTGGAGCATGCGAAGGATGTTGAAGCTCTTCAACTCGATGGAGTAGAGCCTATGTCTCATCCTTTGCCACTTGAGAATGTAACCCGAGAAGATGAAGTAGATGAAATGCTTGACAGAGAAGAGGTGCTAAATCAAGCACCTGCAGTAGAGGATGGAAGATTCCAAGTTCCTCAGATCCTCGGAGAGCAACCGTGAGTTCCATAATCCCAGCTACCTCTCTAACAGCTCAAACTATCGCTGAGAAAGTTCAGAGCGGTGAATGGACAGCTCTAGAGACTCTTGAAAACTACTTAACTCAAATAGCGAAGTCTGATGCGGAGATTCATGCCTTCAATACTGTCCTCGAAGATGAAGCTCGAGCAGCCGCTAGGGCAATAGATGAACGCGTTGCGTTAGGTGAGGATGTCGGGCCATTAGCAGGGGTGCCCGTCGCAGTTAAGGACAACTTGTGCACAAAGGGAATGCGTACAACAGCAAGTTCAAAAATTCTAGAAAACTGGAAGCCTCCGTACGATGCGACAGTCGTCAAGCGACTCGCGGATGCCGGAGCCACCCTGATTGGTAAAACAAATATGGATGAATTCGCTATGGGTAGTTCGACAGAAAATTCTGCCTTCGGTCCAACACGAAATCCTCACGACCTCACCTGTGTTCCTGGAGGTTCAAGCGGAGGAAGTGCAGCAGCAGTCGCGGCTGGTTTCTCTCCAGTTGCTATTGGTTCTGATACTGGTGGGTCTATCCGGCAACCGGCTTCACTTTGCGGGGTTGTAGGTGTAAAGCCAACATATGGAGGAGTATCCCGTTACGGCCTTCTCGCCTTCGCCAGTTCATTGGATCAGGTTGGGCCCTTTGCAAATACCGTTAGGGATGCAGCGATTGTTCATGAGGTTATCGGCGGTTATGACCCGAAAGACTCAACAAGTATTTCTGAACCGTTTCCTTCCTTCCTTGACGCTATAGAAGATGGTGTGGAAGGTCTCAAAATCGGAATTATCAGTGAACTAATGGGCGACATAGACGGAATCAGTTCAGAGGTAATTCAAAAGACCAGAGAAGCTGCAACGCTCTTGTCAAAGAACGGGGCTTTGGTTGAAGAGGTATCCATCCCAGCATCGTTATATTGCCTATCCGCGTACTACCTCATCGCGCCTGCTGAAGCTTCAAGTAATTTGAGCCGTTATGATGGCGTACGCTATGGCCTCAGAGTCGATGGGGAAACTCTTGCAGAGATGAACATCAATACAAGAACTGCAGGATTTGGAGATGAAGTTAAGCGAAGGATCATGCTTGGAACTTACGCTCTTTCTGCAGGATACTTCGATGCCTATTATGGAAAGGCGTTGAAGGTCCGTCGTTTACTAGCTCAAAATTTTGATGAAGTGTACTCGAAATATGATGCGCTTCTTTCACCAACGTCTCCTTGCACTGCATTCAAATTAGGAGAGAAAACTTCAGACCCTATGACAATGTATGTCAATGATGTATGCACGATACCTTCAAACCTTGTAGGTCACCCTGCGATTTCTGTTCCCTTTGGTTCCGGTAGTGACGGGATGCCGATAGGTGTCCAAATTCTAGCTCCGCCAATGCAAGAAGCGCTTATGTATCGTGTAGCTTCAACTCTTGAAAGCGCTGAAAAATGACCAACGCCGATTTAAAGGATGGTTGGGAACTTATCGTAGGTCTCGAAGTGCATGTAGAACTCGGGACGGCAACGAAACTCTTTTGTGGATGCATCAATCAATTCGGAGATGAGCCAAACACAAATATATGTCCGGTCTGCCTAGGATTACCTGGTTCTCTTCCTGTTGTAAATGAAAAAGCTGTGATATCAGCTATGCAACTGGGAAGAGCCCTCAACTGTTCAGTAAACCGGTCGGTCTTTGCCAGAAAGAATTATTTTTACCCAGATATGCCCAAGGACTACCAAATCAGCCAATACGACCAACCAACAAATACAGATGGTTATCTAGATTTACCTAGTGGAGTAAGGATAGGGATTGAGAGAGCTCATATCGAAGAAGATACAGGCAAAACAGTGCACATCGGAAGCACTGGAAGAATCTCAGGATCAGATTACTCGTTGGTTGATTACAATCGGGCTGGAGTTCCCCTAATAGAGGTCGTTAGCCACCCAGAGATTCGAACCATTAACCAAGCAAAAGAATATGTCGAAGAACTCCGAGGTATTCTTCTCACTTTAGGAGTCTCCGACGCAAAGATGGAAGAAGGTTCAATTCGAGTAGATGCAAATGTCTCTGTTAGGACGACAAATGAAGACGGACTGCGAACGAGGTGCGAAATAAAGAATGTCAACTCACTTCGTTCACTAGGACGAGCCATAGAGTACGAAGCAAATCGTCAGATTGACCTTTACGAAAACGGAGAGAGCCCCTCCCAAGAAACACGCCACTGGGATGAGAGTGCTGGTAGAACCCGTTCTGGCCGCTCCAAAGAAGATGCTGAAGATTATCGTTACTTTCAAGAACCAGACCTGGTTCCTCTCAACCCAAATTCTGAAATAATTCACATGATTGATCAAGGTCTTCCAACCTTCCCTTCCGAACGACGAACACAGCTAGCAGCTTTAGCAGATATGGATATTGCGGAGATCGCACTGATAGTTGAACGAAGTCATGACGACTTCGCTTCAGAAACCATTAGAGCTGGAGCAACACCACAAATGGCCATCAAACACCTGACCAACAACCTCTCCGATGGACTGGGTAAACTCACCCCAGAAGCATTCACGAGTCTATTACAAATGGAAGAAACCGCTGAGCTAACCAGCACGCAGGCAAAAAAAGTACTCGGAGAGCTTGTACAAAAAGGAGGAAACCCACAAGAAGTGGCAGCTCAATTTGGGTTAGAGGCGATAGGCACAGATCAGTTAGAAACCCTCATAGATCAACTTATCGCCAATCACCCTGATGAATGGGAACGCTTCTGTGGTGGCGAAAAGAAGGTGCAAGGATTCTTTGTTGGCGAGATCATGAAATCTACTAGCGGCCAAGCCGACGGAAAAGCTATCAACCAAATCCTCAACGCACGAACCGCAGAGTAATTGATAAGAGATCAATAGTAGGACTTCTGACCCGTCCATGTAGAGTACGATCCACTGTATGGGAAAAACGATCGCTACCTTGTTTTCAGGAGCGACAGCTACTTACGAAATCCGTGATGCCGCCTTAGACGACTCTTACCTATGGCCCGAAGAAGAAAACATCCTCCGAGACGTCTCTCCAAAACGGCGATGGGACTTCGTTACTGGACGAAAATGCGCGCGTCTTGCGATGGAGACCCTTGATGTCAACGCTGCGCCAGTACTTGCTGGAGACAAAAATGAGCCAATATGGCCTGATGGAGTAGTGGGCTCCATAACCCATACACGTGCCTATGCGGCTGCAGCTGTAGCGCCTGTATCCAAAATCTTTTCCTTGGGCCTCGATGCTGAGCCGGATCAGCCATTACCTAAGAAGGTTTTAACAAGAATAAGTAACACCGAAGAACTCAATTGGGTGGAAAGTACTAGAGGAAATGAAATTCTTCACCCAGGAAAACTACTCTTTTCAGCTAAAGAGGCAACATATAAAGCATGGAATTCTGCAACCAAAGAATGGCTTGGCTTTCGCGATGCACACATTATTTTCCATATCGAAAATCAGACATTTACTGTCTCCATAAGTAGGCCAAGCTCAATGCAAAAACTTTCAGGAACCTTCGGAATAGACCGAGGCATTATTATGACCGCAATCGAAATTCCGGTTTCGTAATAGAATGCAATCGTGACTGATTGCCATTTCCTTTTCCAAAGTGAAGCAAGAATCTCTATTGTTATTCCTGCTTATAATGAGGAAGAGAGAATCATTCCACTTCTTCAAACGATAGGTACGTTAGACATACCGGCTGAGGATATTGAGCTGATTATCGTCGATGATGGAAGTCTTGATCGCACGAGTGGTATTTGCCAAATGGAAGTTGATCGCCGGTTTCCCTTAGGGAAAGTGATCACCTTACCGAGTAATAAAGGAAAGGGCAGCGCTCTTCGGGTAGGTGTAGCAGCTGCTAGCTCTCCTCTGATAATTACCATGGATGCTGATATGGCCACTGACCTATCAGCAATAGAACCAGCTATAAGGGGGCTTACGGTAAGCCACATCGTTATTGGATCTCGTGTTACTGAAGGATCAAAAACTCAAGGAGTTTCAAGTACCCGAAGACTCGTAACAATCGGGTTTTCACTTTTCTTGCGTATGGTAACGAAATATAAGGTCTCAGATACTCAGTGCGGATTTAAGGCGTACCAAAGCCCTGCGGCAAAGGTATTATTTTCATTTTCAAAGGTCAAAGGGTTTGCTCAAGACGCAGAAATCCTTGATCTCGCATATCGGAACAACTTCTCTATTTCAGAAATTCCTGTCCAGTGGAGAGCCGTTCCCGGCTCCAAGGTCAATCTTGTTAGGGACTCTCTCAGTTCATTTTTGGAATTCATATGGTACAGGTTGAGCGTGGGTAGGGCTAAGCCCATTGATGGGGTTAGTATCCGTAATGGAGGAGAGGGGAAAGTACCTGAGGATGAAGTGCTCGGGTTCTTTCCACCGGAAAGTATCTTCGTCGTGTACAAATCAAGAACAGACGTGTTAATGCCGGGAATGCACCGTACTCAGATAGAGAAACTCGTTGATGCCTTCAATCTCAAATACCCATATCTCCAAATCCGTCACTGCAGTCGAACTATTAGGGACCTTTCAACGGTGGTTAATTAAATCTTTTCCTCACTTGGATATATGTAATGTTTCAGTTATAGAGTCAAATAAAGCAAATTGGGGAACATGAATGCCAAAATTACCGGCTGGGAGAGCTGATTTTCAAGGGATCATAGGGAGAACGCTAGAAGACTCAGAGCCATGGTTTGAGACTCCAAACCACCCTGGGGAAGACGCTCCAAATATTGTTCTGATCCTTTTGGATGACACGGGATTTTCTCAACTTGGATGCTTCGGGTCATCTATCGATACAAAAAACATAGATGATCTGGCCGCTAACGGACTCCAGTTCACAAATTTTCATGTAACGCCTCTGTGTTCACCCACTCGAGCTTCACTGCTCACTGGGCGATCGCAGCACGCGGTAGGAATGAGGTCAGTATCTAACTTTCGAACCGGGTTCCCCAACATGCTCGGCCACATTACTAATCAAGCAGCAACAATCGCTGAGGTGCTCCAAGCGGAAGGTTACGCGACGTTCTGTGCCGGAAAATGGCATTTAGCTCCGATGGACCAATGCTCGGCCGCAGGTCCTTTCGACCAATGGCCGCTGGGGCGAGGCTTCGACCGGTTCTATGGATTCCTCGAAGGAGAAACAGACCAGTTCTATCCAGACCTTGTTTGTGATAATCATCCCGTTGAGCCACCAGCAGAACCTGAAGACGGATATCACGTAAGCGAAGATCTGATTGACAGATTGCTAGAAATGATCTCCGACTCAAAAGGTATTCGGCCAGATAGACCATTTTTTGCGTATTTACCATTTGGGGCTACCCACGCACCGCACCAAGCGCCTTCCAAATATTTAGAAAAGTACAGGGGCATCTTCGATGAAGGATGGGACATCTTTCGTGAGCGCTGGTTTAAACAACAACTTGACCTAGGGGTGATACCTCCGAACACGCAATTAGCCCCAAGAAACCCCGGTGTTGAGCCATGGGATGAACTCCCAGATAATCAGAAACGACTCGCAGCGCGTCTTCAAGAAGCATTTGCAGCATTTCTAGACCACACTGATGATCAAATCGGGCGACTCGTTGGAAGCTTGGATAATGCGGGGCATTTGGAAAACACAATCATCATTCTTCTCGCTGACAATGGGGCTTCACAAGAAGGTGGGCCATTTGGCGTCATGCACGAAATGAAATTCTTCAACGGGATCTTTGAAACCCCAGATGAAGCCATCAAGCGAATTGATGATATTGGAGGACCCCATAGCCATACCAACTATCCGTGGGGGTGGGCGCAGGCGGGCAATACTCCCTTTAAATGGTATAAACAGAACACCCATGAAGGGGGCGTGCACGTTCCGATGATCATGCACTGGCCCAACGGCGTAACAGAGAAAGAACGCGGGACTTTGCGGAATCAGTTCTCCAATGTGGCAGATATAGTCCCAACTATTTATGAGTTACTAGAAATAACACCGCCAGAAATATATAACGGGATTCCTCAATTACCCATAACTGGACACTCATTTGCCCATCTTCTTGAAGATGCAAATGGGGAATCTAAGAACACGGTCCAATACTTTGAAAACATGGGCAGCAGGGCACTCATTGCAGGAGAATGGAAGGCCGTCTGCCGACATATCCAAGGTGATGATTACGACACCGAGCAATGGGAGTTATACAACCTCGCCGACGATTGGTCCGAATGCGAAGACCTCGCAATGGCAGAACCCAAGAAACTAACCGAATTACAGAACCTGTGGTGGGATGAAGCTGAAAAGCATGGTGTACTTCCCTTAGATGACAGAGGCTTTGAACTGTTCGGAGCCCGATTCAGAAATCGGTCACCACACCCAACAAATCGCAGATACATATACCGGCCTCCAATGTCGCCTATCCCAGGTCAAGCAAGTGCCGCAATAGGAGGCAGGAGTTTCGATCTAACAGCTCGTATCAGCAGAAGTGAGGGCGATGAAGGTGTCCTGTTCTCCACAGGAACTCAGAACTCCGGTATTTCTACCTTCATACAGGGCGACCATTTCGTCGTTGACTATAACTCCTTTGACGAACACTCCATCGTAAAGTCCTCACGCAAGGTTCCAATCGGAGATTCTACTTTGGTTGCCGAATTCCGCCGGTTTGGAAAGGACGGAGAGGTAACAATACTTATAGATGGAGAGTCGGTAGGATCCGTTGGGATTCCGTTCTATATGCGGATGATCTCATCGGTGGGTGCAAGCATAGGATACGACCACGGATCAGCAGTTTCTTCCCATTATGAGAGCCCATTCCCATTCTCAGGTGAGTTGTACGAAATAGAAATCCAACTCGCAGAACGAAGAACGCCTGACGCTGAAGAAGCTCACGCACGAGCGGAAAACTCAAGACAGTAACATCGCCGATTACACAGGAGGAAAAATGATAACAATCACACTTCTCGGAACTGGAACACCAATTCCAGACCCCAATAGGGCAGGACCCGCCACCCTCGTGCAAGCTGCTGGAGAGAACTACCTTGTAGACGCGGGTAGGGGAGCCCTTATGCGGTTAGCGGCAGCGGGATGCACCACTGACATGCTTAACGCGGTTTTGATTACTCATCTCCACAGCGACCATATCACTGACCTCAACGACCTCATTACGTCATCATGGGCGATAAACCTTTCTGCCGATCCGAAACCCCTCCAAATAATTGGACCTCCAGGAATAAAGGAGGCGGTGGACAGACTTCTGCATTTCCTAAGTTCAGATATTGGTTACCGCATCGCTCACCATGCTGACCTCAACGACCCGCCTGATGTGCACGTTACAGAGATAGAGAGTGGGGTCGTGGAACTAGAAGGGCAGGTAGAGATCACTACTGCGCCTACAGACCACCGCCCCGTTGACCCCACCATTGCTTTCCGCTTCGACTACCAAAGCAAGGCTGTTGTCGTAGCAGGGGACACGATCCCTTGTGCAGGGCTAGACAAGTTATGCACAGGAGCTCAGGCACTGGTTCACACAGCTATACGGAAGGACATTATAAAAAATATTCCTATTCAACGCGTACAGGACATCCTCGATTACCACTCCTCGGTTGAAGAAGCTTCACAAACTGCTGAACGCGCCGGAATAGAAACACTCGTTCTAACGCATTACGTTCCTGCATTCCCTTCCGGCCAAGGAGAAGAATGGGAAGAGATAGCATCCCAGCATTTCTCCGGAAGAATTGAACTAGGCGACGACCTACATCGAGTAGAAATAGACTGATAACAAGGAGAAGCATGCAAACAATACGAACTCCGGACACAAGGTTCGACGACTTAAAGGACTACCCATACAAGCCAAACTATGTCGAAATCAACGACGGTGAAGGTAGCACGCTGCGCGTGCACTACCTCGATGAAGGCCCAAAGAATAGCAACCCGATCCTATTGCTCCACGGCGAACCCTCCTGGAGTTACCTATACCGGCATATGATTCCCATACTCGTAGAAGAGGGGCATCGGGTCGTCGTCCCTGATTTAGTAGGGTTCGGGAAAAGTGACAAGCCAGTAGAGCAAACTGACTACTCATATGCCAGGCATGTCGACTGGATGGCTGAACTAATCTTCGATCATTTAAACCTCACCTCCATCACATTCTTTGGACAGGACTGGGGTGGTCTAATCGGATTACGCCTGCTGGCACAAGAACCAGGCCGATACGACCGTGTCGTTATTGGCAACACTGGGCTTCCAACAGGTAAGGGAGAAGCGACCGAAGCCTTCCTCGCCTGGCAGAAATTCTCGCAAACAGCTCCGGAATTTCCAATCGGACAACTCATCAACAGCGCCTGCATCAGGGATCTCACTACAGACGAAACCCACGCATATGACGCACCATTCCCCACAGATGAATACAAAGCAGGAGCAAGAATATTCCCTTCATTAGTTCCAACAAGCAC